>JAESFO010000098.1_pt1 | contig 282447 bp, 253 predicted proteins | sample 9269421 | NCBI WGS metagenome assembly JAESFO01 (sample SAMN14502839, study PRJNA617101) | algae metagenome | isolation source: Nostoc desertorum CM1-VF14 and co-occurring heterotrophs from rocky... | place: USA: Clark Mountains, San Bernardino, California | collected 2000-06-05
AGGCGAAATCACCGGCGTCTTGTTGAGGTCGTAGAACTTCTTGCCCGTGGTTGGGCAAATGCGTTTGGTTCCGAGGTCGGATTTGGCCACGTGCAGGTGTCCTGGGGATTTCTTGAAAAACGGTGCTTCACTTGGCTAGTTGAGACGCGCATGTCAATAGCGCTTTGCACGTGAATGACGGGCGCGTGACGCGTCGTGGCCTGTATGCTACGAGCCGCCCTGCGCAAGGGAACAGTATTTTGAGCCATCCAGACACATCCGCCGCCCAGCAGACGCCTCTCACAGCCCGCAAAAGCGGCGCTTTGCGCGGCTCGGCGCGCGTGCCCGGCGACAAGTCGATCTCGCATCGTGCCCTTATTCTCGGCGCGCTGGCGGTGGGCGAAACCCGGATTACCGGCCTGCTGGAAGGCGAGGATGTCCTGAATACCGCCAAAGCCATGCAGGCGCTCGGCGCCAGAGTTGAGCGGACCGGTGATTTCGCGTGGAAGGTCAATGGCGTAGGCGTGGCGAGTTTCGCCGAGCCGAAGGCGCCGCTGGATTTCGGCAATGCCGGCACCGGCTCGCGGCTGGTGATGGGCGCCGTTGCCGGCTGCCCGATCACCGTGACGTTCGACGGCGATGCCTCGCTGCGCAGCCGCCCGATGCGCCGCATCGTCGATCCGCTGGAACTGATGGGCGCCAAGGTCGTCTCCAGCCAGGAGGGCGGCCGGCTGCCGCTGACCCTGCAGGGCGCGCGCGATCCGCTGCCGATCGTCTACAGGACGCCGGTGGCCTCCGCGCAGATCAAGTCCGCCGTGCTGCTGGCCGGCCTGTCGGCGCCCGGCACCACCACGGTGATCGAGACCGAGGCGAGCCGCGACCACACCGAGCTGATGCTCAAGCATTTCGGCGCCGAGATCGTCTCAGAGAAGGAAGGCGCCCATGGCCGCAAGATCACGCTCACCGGTCAGCCGGAGCTGAAGGGCGCCGATGTGGTGGTACCCGCCGATCCGTCCTCCGCGGCTTTTCCGATGGTGGCGGCGCTGATCACGCCAGGCTCGGAGATCGAGCTCACCGATGTCATGACAAATCCGCTCCGCACCGGCCTGTTCACGACGCTGCGCGAGATGGGCGCGGATATCGAGGAAATGGACGTTCGCGGCGATGCCGGCGAGCCGATGGCCAAATTCCGCATCAAGGCGTCGAAGCTCAAGGGTGTCGAAGTGCCGCCCGAGCGCGCACCGTCGATGATCGACGAATACCTGGTGCTGGCTGTGGCGGCGTCTTTCGCAGAAGGCACCACGATCATGCGCGGCCTGCAAGAGTTGCGCGTGAAGGAATCCGATCGCCTGGAGGCCACCGCCGCGATGATCCGCGTCAATGGCGTCAAGGTGGAGATCATCGGCGACGATCTCATCGTTCACGGCACCGGCCGCGTTCCCGGCGGCGGCACCGTCGCCACGCATATGGATCACCGCATCGCTATGTCCGCCCTCGTGATGGGTTGTGCCTCCGATGCACCCGTCACCATCGACGACACGACTTTCATCGCCACCAGCTTTCCCGACTTCATCCCGATGATGCGCCGGCTGGGCGCGGATTTTGCGTAGTCACCATGGCAACAGGCTTCGACCGCGATGCCCTGCTGGACGCCTTCGACGAGATCGGGCGTGCAGCAGTCGCGGCCGGAACGAAGCTGCAGATTGCAGTGTATGGCGGCTCGGCACTGATGCTGGCGAGCAATTTTCGGTTTGCGACCGAAGACGTCGATATCGCGGAAATTGGAGAAGCCTGGCCGGATTGGCTACTCGCGGTGGCGGAGCGAATTCAGAAGCAGAACGACTGGTCGCCGACCTGGCTGAACGATGCGGTGACGTTTCATCTCAGCGATCGCGCCCAGCGCGAGCGAGATCATCTGGCCTTTGGCAGCTTCCCGCGCGGGACGGATCAGGTCGGTCTCTGCGTGCTGATCCCGACTGCACGCTACATGCTCGCGATGAAGCTCAAGGCATTGCGGGTGTCCGACTTCGACAAGGGACAGCAGGACATGTCGGATGTCGCGCATCTCCTGAAGGTGCTTGATGTCTCGGACGTCGAACAGGGCGTCGCCATTCTGGCCGAGTTTTTCCCGCGCAGCGCGACGGATGCAGACAAACAGCGCTTTGTGCTAAAACGGCTTCTTTCCGGAGATCTGGCGACCGATGCGCCCTATTACCCTCGCACAGACAGCTGAACGGATCGCCGCCGGCGCGCCGCAAGGCAAGACGCTGAGCGAGTTTCTCGACGAGTTTTATCTTGCGCCGACACCGGCGCAGCGAGCTGCGATGATCGCCGAACCTCCCGCTGTGACAACAAGTCCGGAGCTGAATGGCCTGCTCGGAGGCGTAGCCGAATACCTGGCGCATCAGAATAAGCTTCCGCAGGTCCCCGCTTGGGCCTATTCGTCGGAGCGATATCTCGATCGACCCTGGCACGTTTCGCCATTCGATGACGCCGGCATGCGGGAATACCTGACCTTCTCCAGCCCGGCCGAATTCGCCTCCCGCAACATCTTTACCGAGGAGCGGCCGCTGCGACGCGCGCGCTCCGAACTGACACACGAAAGTTCCACGCCAAAATGATCATCGCCATCGACGGACCCGCCGCATCTGGAAAAGGCACGCTCGGCAAGCGCTTGGCGAAGCATTATGGCTACCGTCATCTCGATACCGGCGTGCTTTATCGCGCAGTGGGTTTTGCGCTGCTGTCGCGCGGGATCGACCTGCATAACGAGATCGAGGCGGTGCATGCCGCCGAGAGCCTCGATCCCGAGCATTTCGGTAATCCGCTGCTTAAAACCCAGGAATCCGGCGATGCTGCCTCGATCGTCTCGGCTTTTCCGCGGGTCCGCGAGGTGCTGCTCAATTTCCAGCGCCATTTCGCCGAGGAACCGCCCGGTGCCGTGCTTGATGGCCGCGATATTGGAACCGTGATCTGTCCGAATGCGGACGTGAAGATCTTCGTGGTGGCGGACCCGGCGGTCCGCGCCCGCCGGCGCACGCTGGAGGCCAAGGGGCGCGGCGAGGCGGCCGACGAGGCGCTCGTCCTGGCCGATATCCTCAAGCGCGACGAGCGCGACCAGAACCGGCCGGTGGCTCCTTTAAAGCCTGCAGAAGATGCATACTTGCTGGATAATTCCAATTTGGATATAGAAGGCGGCGTCCGGGCCGCCATCGACATTGTCGAGGCCGTCCGAGCGGGCCGGCAGCGGGTCTGATCGATCCCTTCGCTTCGAAGGGGCATCAAGGCGAAACCGCAGCCGTCATTGGAGGAGCGCCCGCTCCCGGTCTCGAGCTGCGATATGCTCTTTTCTGGTTCCGGACATTCAAGCTGAACATACGCATCATTTGCGAAGGCATCCTGCCGGCCCGTTTATGCACCTCCATGCAGAGCGGTCGTCAGAGGTTGCGGACCTTTGACCCTTTGCAAGCGCTGCGCCCCTTAACCCGAACGGCCGGCAAGATACCGCATCTGGAGAACAAATGGCTTCGATTGATTCCTACAATCCCTCGCGCGACGATTTCGCAGCGATGCTCGACGAGTCCTTCTCGGGCGGCAACCTTCAGGAAAGCTCTGTCATCAAGGGCAAAGTGGTTGCGATTGAAAAGGACATGGCCGTCATCGACGTCGGCCTGAAGACCGAAGGCCGCGTGGCGCTGCGTGAATTCGCAGGACCCGGCCGTGATAGCGAATTGAAGGTCGGCGACGAAGTCGAGGTGTTCCTCGACCGGATCGAAAACGCACTCGGCGAAGCTGTGCTGTCGCGCGACAAGGCCCGCCGTGAAGAAAGCTGGGGCAAGCTCGAAAAGGCGTTCAACGCCAACGAGAAGGTCAACGGCGTTATCTTCAACCAGGTCAAGGGTGGCTTCACCGTCGATCTCGACGGCGCCGTGGCCTTCCTGCCGCGCTCGCAGGTCGACATCCGTCCGATCCGCGACGTTGCGCCGCTGATGAACAACTCGCAGCCGTTCCAGATCCTCAAGATGGACCGTCGCCGCGGCAATATCGTCGTGTCGCGTCGTACCGTTCTCGAAGAGACCCGCGCCGAACAGCGTCAGGAACTCGTCCAGAACCTCGAAGAGGGTCAGGTCATTGACGGCGTCGTCAAGAACATCACCGATTACGGTGCGTTCGTTGACCTCGGCGGCATCGACGGCCTGCTGCATGTCACCGACATCGCATGGCGTCGCGTGAACCACCCGACCGAAGTTCTCACCATCGGTCAGACCGTCAAGGTCAAGATCATCAAGATCAACCACGAGACCCACCGTATCTCGCTCGGCATGAAGCAGCTGCTCGACGATCCGTGGCAGGGCATCGAAGCGAAGTACCCGCTGAACGCGCGCTTCTCGGGTCGCGTCACCAACATCACCGACTACGGCGCATTCGTCGAACTGGAGCCAGGCATCGAAGGCCTGATCCACGTCTCGGAAATGTCGTGGACCAAGAAGAACATGCACCCCGGCAAGATCGTTTCGACCTCGCAGGAAGTTGAAGTGCAGGTGCTCGAGGTCGACAGCGTCAAGCGTCGTATTTCGCTCGGTCTCAAGCAGACCATGCGCAATCCGTGGGAAGTGTTCGTCGAGAAATTCCCGGTCGGTGCGACCGTGGAAGGCGAAGTCAAGAACAAGACCGAATTCGGTCTGTTCCTCGGCCTCGACGGCGACGTGGACGGCATGGTCCATCTCTCGGATCTCGACTGGAAGCAGCCGGGTGAACAGGTCATCGACAACTTCAAGAAGGGCGACATGGTCAAGGCCATCGTCCTCGATGTGGATGTCGAGAAGGAGCGCATCTCGCTCGGCGTCAAGCAGCTCGAAGGCGACCCCTTCGCAGAGCCGGGCGACGTCAAGAAGGGCGCTGTCGTGACCTGCGAAGTGATCGACGTGAAGGACTCGGGTATCGACGTCCAGATCGCCGGCACCGACTTCACGACCTTCATCAAGCGCTCGGAACTCGCGCGTGACCGCAACGACCAGCGCGCTGAGCGTTTCGCCGTCGGCGAGAAGGTCGATGCCCGCGTGATCCAGTTCGACAAGAAGGCCCGCAAGGTCCAGGTGTCGATCAAGGCGCTCGAAGTGGCCGAAGAGAAGGAAGCGATCGCACAGTATGGTTCGTCCGATTCGGGCGCGACCCTGGGCGACATCCTCGGCAAGGCGCTCAAGCAGAGCGGCGACAAGTAAGCGTCACGCTTACCTGTGCAACAAATCGGGGCTCCGGCATGCCGGGGCCCTTTTTGTTTGAAGCTCGGATTGTAGAGCGGATTAGCCGAAGGCGTAATCCGCCGGCCGAATTCATGGCGGGGACTCCGCGGCGGATTACGCTCCGCTCATCCGCCCTACGGTCTCCCACCTTGTTTTCTTCATATTGCCTCGCAATTGAGGTAATCCAGAAACCTCAAAGCAAGGCTGCGCAGATCATGGATGCAGCCCCGCCGCCGTTAGGAGCTCCGCATGTCGCTTGATTCCGATGTGATCGTCGATCGCCGCAGGCTGCGTCGCAAGCTGACATTCTGGCGAACCATTGCGGTGCTCGTGGCGGTTGTCGCGATCGTCGGCGGCGGTCTCTACGCCACGCGTTCCGGAACGCAGACCTCGTCCGGCGCCATTGCCCGCATCAAGATCGAGGGGCTGATCCAGAGCAACAATGAGCGCATCGAGGCGCTGGAGCGGCTGGAGAAGTCATCCGCTGCCGCGGTTATCGTGCAGATCAATTCACCTGGCGGCACCGTCGCCGGCTCGGAGCAGCTCTACGACGCGCTGGTCCGCCTGAAGGCGAAGAAGCCGATGGTCGTCATGGTCGAGGGCGTCGCCGCCTCCGGCGCCTATATCGCCGCACTCGCCTCGGATCAGATCGTTGCGCGACAGACCTCGATGGTCGGCTCCATCGGCGTGCTGGTGCAGTTTCCCGTGCTCAGCGGCCTGATGAAGACCGTGGGCGTGAAGCTCGAGGAGGTGAAATCCTCGCCGCTGAAGGCTGCGCCGAACGGCGTCGATGAGCCGTCGCCCGAGGCGCGCGCCGCACTCGAAGTACTGGTGAAGGATAACTACACCTGGTTCCGCGGCCTCGTGCAGAACCGCCGCGCCATGGATGAAGCGCAGATCGAGAAAGTGGCCGACGGCCGCGTTTTCACGGGGCGTCAGGCGGTGGGCCTCAAATTGATCGATCAGATCGGCGACGAGAAAACTGCGGTGGCGTGGCTGGTGTCGGAAAAGAAGATCAAGAGCGATCTGCCCGTGCGGGACTACAAGCTGTCGCCGAAATTCGGTGATCTCACTTTCCTGCGTGCCGCCACGTCGATCACGCTCGATGCAGTCGGTTTGTCCTCCATCGCACGTCAGGTAGAGCAGGGCGGTTTTGCGCAAGCCATCGATGGTATGGGCCTCGACGGGATGCTGGCGCTTTGGCGCCCGGTGTCGCTGAACTGACACTGAATCCAGAAGATGCCGTGCCGCTTGGTCGCAACCCGCTGTTCCGCCCTGTACATGAGCGGCCAAGCGTCTTTTAGAGCAATTGTCACGCACTTTCCGGGCAACTATCAGTCATTTAGCGTCTTGACAGCGCAAGGCTTTTTCACGGAAATGCACCCTCCACTTCAAAGCCCAACGTCTCGATGATCAAATCCGAACTCGTCCAACGCATCGCTGAACACAACCCGCATCTGTATCAGCGGGATGTGGAGAACATCGTGAATGCGATCCTCGACGAAATCGTCGCAGCCCTCGCGCGCGGTGATCGGGTCGAGCTGCGCGGTTTTGGTGCTTTCTCGGTGAAGCATCGTCCGGCGCGTGCGGGCCGCAATCCGCGCACCGGCGAGCATGTCCCGGTCGATCAGAAGAGCGTGCCGTTCTTCAAGACCGGCAAGGAGATGCGTGAGCGTCTGAACCGCGATCCGTCTGCGCCGGAGCCGGCCCAGGCATCGGAAGCCAACGCCTCGTAAGCGGGTTCCGCTCGCGGCGTCGCCCGAGCCTGGTGTCTGCTCCGCCTCGTTGCTGCTTCACTGTTACGTGAGAGATGTCGATGCGCAAATTCCTCACGGCTCTGGTCGTCATTCCCCTCGCGATCCTTTTCATCGTGTTCGCCGTCGCCAACCGCCATCTGGTTACGGTCTCCTTCGATCCTTTCAACAGCGCTGATCCCTCGATCGGGGCGACCTTGCCCTTGTTCGTGGTGCTGATCGTGGTGGCCATTCTCGGCGTGATCGCCGGCGGCACCGCCACCTGGATCAGGCAGCGCCACTGGCGCCGCGCCGCACGCCAGCATGAAGCCGATGCACGCCGCGCGCGGGGCGAGCTGGCCGATCTGCGGGCCGAGATAGCCACCGTGCGGGCGGCCACCCCAAGGCCAGTGCAGGGCCTTCCGATGACAAGCCTGCCAGCGCCCGGCTATGCGGCCGGCGAGCGAGACAAGGCCGGCGCGACGTTGTAGAACCCGCCCGGCTGCGCGCCATTGTCGGCGCCTGCCTTACCGTTCACCCATTCCGTCTGCCTGCGGCTTTTGAGAGCATGCCCCTGACCGTCAAGATTTGCGGCCTGTCCACGTCCGAGACGCTCGATGCGGCTCTGGGCGCTGGCGCCGATATGGTCGGCTTCGTGTTCTTCCCGCCGTCGCCGCGCCATGTCTCGCTGGATGTTGCCGAGAAGCTCGGCCGTCAGGCGAAGAAGGCCGTGAAGGTGGCACTGTCGGTGGATGCGGACGATGCGCTGCTCGCCAACAGCATCGAGGCGCTGCGCCCGCAGATCCTGCAGCTGCATGGCAAGGAAACCGTGGCGCGCATCCGCGACATCAAGCAGAAGTTCGGCCTGCCGGTGATGAAGGCCATTGCTGTCGAAACGGCAGCCGATCTCGCCACGCTGCCTGGCTATGCCGCCGTGTGCGATCGCATCCTGTTCGATGCCAAGGCGCCGAAAGATGCGACGCGCCCGGGAGGCCTCGGCGCAGCCTTCGACTGGCACCTGCTCGAAGGGCTCGATCTGAAGCTGCCCTTCATGGTGTCGGGCGGTTTGAATGCAGAGAACGTCGCCGAGGCCGTGCGGATCACGCGCGCCGGCGGCGTCGATATTTCGTCCGGCGTGGAAAGCGCGCCGGGCATCAAGGATCCCGAGATGATCCGCAATTTCATCCGCGCCGCGCGCGCAACGGAAGAACTGGCGACCCGATGACCACTGCCATCCCCAACTCCTATCGAACCGGCCCCGACGAGACCGGCCATTTCGGCATCTTCGGCGGCCGCTTTGTGGCCGAAACGCTGATGCCGCTGATCCTCGACCTGCAGAAGGCCTATGAGGACGCGAAGGCCGATCCCGCCTTCCGCAAGGAGATGGACGGTTACCTCAAGGCCTATGTCGGTCGCCCGTCGCCGCTCTATCTGGCCGAGCGCCTCACCGAGCATCTCGGTGGCGCGAAGATCTACCTGAAGCGCGAAGAGCTCAACCACACCGGTTCGCACAAGGTGAACAACGTGCTCGGCCAGATCATGGTCGCGCGCCGCATGGGCAAGAAGCGCATCATCGCCGAGACCGGCGCCGGCCAGCATGGCGTGGCCACGGCGACACTGTGCGCGCGCTTCGGTCTCGAATGCATCGTCTATATGGGCGCGGTGGACGTCGAGCGGCAGCAGCCCAATGTGATCCGCATGGAAATGCTCGGCGCCAAGGTGGTGCCGGTGCAGGTCGGTGCGCGCACGCTGAAGGACGCCATGAACGAGGCGATGCGCGATTGGGTCACCAATGTGCACAACACGTTCTACTGCATCGGCACCGTCGCCGGCCCGCATCCGTATCCGATGATGGTGCGCGACTTCCAGTCGATCATCGGCGACGAGACCAAGGCGCAGATGCAGGAGCTCGAAGGTCGCCTGCCGGACTCACTGATCGCCTGTATCGGCGGCGGCTCCAATGCCATGGGCCTGTTCCATCCGTTCCTCGACGATACCTCGGTTGATATCTACGGCGTCGAAGCCGCGGGCCACGGTCTCACCGGCCTGCATGCGGCGTCGATCGCGGGCGGTCGTCCGGGCGTGCTGCACGGCAACCGTACCTATCTGCTGATGGACGAGGACGGCCAGATCCAGGAGGGCCATTCCATCTCCGCCGGCCTCGACTATCCCGGCATCGGGCCGGAGCATTCCTGGCTGCATTCGATCGGCCGCGTGAAGTATCTGTCCGCGACGGACGAGGAAGCGCTGGCGGCATTCCAGCTGCTGTCTAAACTCGAAGGCATCATCCCGGCGCTGGAGCCGGCGCATGCCTTGGCCAAGGTCTCTGAGCTGGCGCCAAAGCTGCCAAAAGATCACCTGATGGTCGTCAACCTCTCCGGCCGCGGCGACAAGGACGTCCCGCAGGTCGGCGATATTCTGAAGGGCCGCCAGTCGTGACCACCCGTATCGATACCCGTTTCGCCAAACTTGAAGCCGAAGGCCGTTCGGCTTTCGTCACCTTCGTGATGGCCGGCGATCCCGATCTCGCAACCTCGCTCGAAATCGTGAAGGCACTGCCGAAGGCAGGCGCTGATATCATCGAGCTCGGCATGCCCTTCACCGATCCGATGGCCGATGGCCCGTCGATCCAGGCGGCGGGCCTGCGCGCCCTGCAGGCAGGCATGACCTTGCGCAAGACGCTGCAGCTCGTGCGCGACTTCCGCGCCACCGACGACAAGACGCCGATCGTGCTGATGGGCTACTACAATCCGATCTATATCTACGGCGTCGACAAATTCCTGCCCGATGCCAAGGAAGCCGGCGTTGATGGCCTGATCATCGTCGATCTGCCGCCGGAAGAAGACAACGAGCTCTGCATCCCCGCGATGAAGGCCGGCATCAATTTCATCCGCCTCGCGACACCGACGACGGACGACAAGCGCCTGCCGGCCGTGCTCGCGAATACGTCGGGTTTCGTCTATTATGTTTCCGTCACCGGCATCACCGGCGCGGCGGCCGCTGATGCATCAGTGGTCGGTACCGCAGTGGCGCGCATCAAGCGTCACACCAAGCTGCCGGTCTGCGTCGGCTTCGGCATCCGCACCCCGGAAGCCGCCCAGGCGATTGCCAGCCACGCCAATGGCGCGGTGGTTGGTACGGCGCTGATCGATGCTCTCAAGGGCTCGCTGGATGCGGACGGCAAGGCGACAGCCAAGACCGTCTCGGCGGTTGCAGATCTGACTGCAGCACTCGCCGCGGGCGTCCGCGGGGCAAAACAGGCCGCAGAATAAGCCCAATTTGCTCCTAACCGGGCGGAACCGCGGTTGCCGGCCTCGGCCCCAGCCGCCATATGAATACGAACAGCGACGCCCGATCCACGCGACGCGGAGACTGAAATGAACTGGCTCACCAATGTCGTCCGTCCCAAGATCCGCAACATTCTGCGGCGCGAGACGCCGGAGAATCTCTGGATCAAATGTCCGGATACCGGCCAGCTGGTGTTCTACAAGGACGTCGAGAGCAACCAGTTCGTCATTCCCGGCTCGAACTATCACATGCGCATGGGTGCCACCGCGCGCCTGAAGTCGGTGTTCGACAACGAGACCTGGTACGACGTGGCATTGCCCGACGTGGTCGCCGATCCGCTGAAATTCCGCGACGAGCGCAAATATGTCGACCGCATCAAGGATGCCCGCACCAAGACCGGCATGGTCGACTCGGTGAAGGTCGGCTACGGCAAGATGGAAGGCATGGGCACCGTGGTGGCCGTGCAGGATTTCGATTTCATGGGCGGCTCGCTCGGCATGGCGGCGGGTGAAGCGCTGGTCCGCGGCCTCGAACTCGCGGTCGAGAAGAAGTCGCCTTTCATCGTGTTCGCGGCCTCCGGCGGCGCGCGCATGCAGGAAGGCATCCTGTCGCTGATGCAGCTGCCGCGCACCACGGTCGGCGTGCAGATGCTGCGTGAGGCAAAACTGCCTTACATCGTCGTGCTCACCAATCCGACCACCGGCGGCGTCACCGCCTCCTATGCGATGCTGGGCGACGTCCAGATCGCCGAACCCGGTGCGCTGATCGGCTTTGCCGGCGCCCGCGTGATCGAACAGACCATCCGCGAAAAGCTTCCCGAAGGTTTCCAGCGCGCCGAATATCTGCGCGATCACGGCATGGTGGACATGGTGGTGCATCGCCATGACCTGAAGCCGACACTTGCGCGTCTGTGCCGCCTGCTGACGAAGGCGCCGGCGCAGGAAGCAGCGCCGCGCGTGCTGCCCGAGCAGATCGCCGTGGCGCCCGACGCGGTCCCGGCCCCGCAAGCGTGAGCGAGACCGCGCCGACATCATCGCCACTCGGCGAGATTCTGGCGCGACTTTCGTCGCTGCATCCGAACACCATCGATCTCTCGCTGGAGCGCACGCAGCGCCTGATGGCGCAGCTCGGCAACCCCGAGCGCCGCCTGCCGCCGACCATTCATGTGGCCGGCACCAATGGCAAGGGCTCGACGATTGCCTATCTCCGCGCGATCCTCGAAGCCGCCGGCCTCGGTGTCCACGTCTACACGTCGCCGCATCTCGTCCGCATGAACGAAAGCATCCGCCTCGGCGGCATGCTGATCAGTGATGACGATCTCCGCGATGCCTTCGCCCATGTGGAGTCCATCAATGCCGGCGCGCCGATCACGCTGTTCGAGGCGGAGACCGCGGTGGCGTTTCACATTTTTGCCAGCCATCCCGCCGATGTGCTGCTGCTAGAGGTCGGGCTGGGCGGCCGGCTCGATGCGACCAATGCGATCGAGGCGCCGATCGCCTCCGTCATCACGCCCATCGCCATCGATCACACGGATTTTCTGGGCGACACCATCGCGAAGATCGCGACGGAGAAGGCCGGCATCATCAAGCGCCGCGCGCCGGTGATCATCGCCGAGCAATTGCCCGATGTCGCCGCCGTGCTCGAAGCCGAAGCGCGCAAACACCATGCGCCCACCCATAGCGCGGGGCAGGAATGGCACATCAGCGTCGAGCGCGGCCGCCTCGTCTATCAGGATGACCGCGGCCTGATGGATCTCGCCGCGCCGCGCCTGTTCGGACGGCATCAGTTCGGCAATGCGGGCCTCGCCATCGCGACGCTCCGTGCAATCCCGCAGTTCAGGTTCGATCCATCCGTCTATGAGCGCGGCGTTGCCGGTGCGGAATGGCCGGCACGGATGCAGCGGCTCACCTCCGGCAAGCTGCTGGCGCTGGCGCCCGACGAGTCCGAGCTGTGGCTCGATGGCGGCCACAATGCCGAAGGCGGTCGCGTGATCGCGGAGGCGCTCGGCGATCTCGAGGAGCGCGTCCCGCGACCCCTCGTCGTGATCGTCGGCATGATGGCCAACAAGGATGCGTCGGGCTTTCTCACGAATTTCGCCGGCCTCACGCGCCACATCATCGCCGTGCCGATCCCGGATCGCGCCGGCGCCATGCCGGTGCAGACCCTCGTCGATGCCGGCCGCGCGCTCGGCATGCGCGTGGAGACGGCCGATAGCGCCGGCGCCGCGCTGCAGTCGCTGCGGCGTCTGGCCTATGAAGTGCCGCCGCGCGTGCTGATCTGCGGCTCGCTCTATCTGGCCGGCCATGTGCTTGCGGAAAACGGCACGTTACCTGCATAATAATACCATCGAGTTCAAAGAGCTTTCGGAGGATTTATGCGTTTCGCTGCTCTCGGCTGTGTCCACGGCAATTATCTCGCCCTCGAAGCCGTCCTCGCTGACATCAAGACGCAGGGCATCACTGACATCGTGAATCTCGGCGACATGGTCTCCGGCCCGCTCGATGCGAACCGCACCGCTGGGATCATGATGGGCATCAACGCCACCTGCGTGCGCGGCAATCACGATCGCTACGTCACCGACTGGACACTGGACGAGATGTATCCGTCGGATCGTCTGGCCCACAGCCAGCTCACGCCGGCGCAGATGGAGTGGCTGCGCGCACTGCCGTTCAGCGCGATCTATCGTGACGAGGTCTATTGCGTGCACGCAACGCCCGATGATGACAACACTTACTGGATGGAAGCGGTGACGCCTGAGGGCGTGGTGCATATGGCTGATATCGAGAGCATCGAGACCAAAGCCGCCGGCATCGCGCAATCGCTGATCCTCTGCGCCCACACCCATATCGCGCGATCGGTGCGGCTTCGCGACGGCCGCATGATCGTCAATCCCGGCAGCGTCGGCGGCCCCGGCTATCGCGATGTCGCGCCTTATCCTCATACGCTCGAAGTCGGCACGCCGGATGCGTGCTACGCGATCATCGAGAAGCGCGAGGGCCGCTGGGACGTGACGTTTCGCCAGGTGCCGTATGATCACGCCGCGATGGCGGCGCTGGCGCGGAAGAACGAGAGTCTGGCCTGGGCCAGCGCCTTGGCGACGGGGTGGATCAGGTAAGTTCCGTCTCGCTCTCACTGTCGTTGCCCGGCTTGACCGGGCAATCCAGTACACACCGCCGCAGCTGAGTTTACTGGGTCACCCGGTCAAGCCGGGTGACGACAAGTGGTTGTTCGAATCGAGCAAACAAAAACGGCCGGCGACATCGTCACCGGCCGTTCCGCAAACTCACATCATCCGCGGCTTACACCGCCGACGAAATCCACTGCTGCAGCTTCGCCTTCGGCGCGGCGCCGACCTGGCGGGAGGCCATTTCGCCGCCCTTGAAGATCATCAGCGTCGGAATCGACATCACGCCATACTTCGACGCGGTCTTCGGGTTCTCGTCGACATTCAGCTTCACGATCGTGACCTTCTCGCCCATGGCGGCGGAGATCTCATCGAGGGCCGGCGCGATCATGCGGCAGGGGCCGCACCATTCGGCCCAGAAATCGACGACCACCGGGCCCGGCGCGCCGAGCACCGCGGTTTCGAAATCGGCGTCTGAAACCTTGCCAACACCCATGGTTCTGTCCTCGTTCTTCCAATGAAAGGCGCGAGCGGGAATCGCGCGCCAAAATGATGCATCCAACCTATGAACGCCCCCTTGCCGGGTCAAGGCGTGGTCACGCAGCGATGATGGCGGCCAGCTCCGCGTCCAGCGCGGCGCTGGAAATCTCCATCATCTCAATGGTTTCCGTCCAGAGCAGGGCAGCCCGCACCGGTCGGTCGGGATACAGTTTGGCCAGCACCCCGCGATACAGCGCCAACTGCCGGATATAGGCCTTTGGTGCTGCCACCAGCTTACGCGGCGGGTTGTGGTTGGTCTTGTAATCGACGATCCGGATCTCGGTGGGCGTCACCACCAGCCGGTCGATCTGGCCGGAGACGAGGAAAGTCGAGCCATCCAGCCGCGTCAGGCGGCCGGCTACGGCGACTTCCGCCCGGCTGCCCGGCGCAAACAGCATCGCCAGCCCCGGTTCGCCCAGCAGAGTCAGCACTTGTTTCGCCAGCGTACCGCGCTCGACTTCGGTCCATGTGCTCGCGTTGCGGGCGAGGAAACCCATTGCCGTATCGCGGCGCTTGTCGGCAGCGATCTCGGGCAGCGATTGCAGCAGCCGGTGCACGAGATTGCCGCGCTGCAGGGCCATCTGACGCTGCCGCTCGGATTCGGCGGTCAGGCCGGTGAAGCGGTCATCGTCTTCGGCGTCCGATGGTCGCAACAAGCTTTCGCGTCGCGGCTGGTCACCCACCTTCTTCTGCAGCCAGGACGGCAATTCGATCGGGGCAGCCGCCGCGACAGTCGCCGCAGCGCTGAGCGCCGGCGTCGGTTCGCCCGGCTTGGTATAGCGCTTCACCGTGCCGTCCGGCGGCGGCACCTGCTGCATGTGCAGGCCGGAATTTTCCAGCCCCTTCTGGATCAGGTCATACCAGGAGTGCTCGCGCACCGCGTTGCGATTGCCGGGCATGCAGCCGCCGACGATCAGCCGATCCGCCGCGCGCGTCATCGCCACATAGAGCAGCCGGCGATATTCATCCTCGGTATCCTGGATCATCGCGGCACGGGCCAATGCCACGGCTTCCGGATCGTCGCTCTTCCTGCCGGCCCACACCACCACGCCCGACGGCCCCGGCGCCGCATTGCCCTGCGGCACGTGGATCAGGTTCATGCGCTGTGAATCCGATGGCGACGACGTGGTGTCGATCATGAACACCACCGGCGCCTCGAGGCCCTTGGCGCCATGCACGGTCATCACCCGCACCTCGTCGCGGGTGATCTCCATGTCGCGCTTCACCTCGGTATCCGCCGCACGCAGCCAGGCGACAAAGCCCTGCAACGAAGCCGGTGCCTTGCGCTCATAGCCGAGTGCGAGTTCGAGGAATTCGTCGAGCGCATCATTGGCCTCGAAGCCGAGCCGGCGCAGGATGCGTGCCCGTCCGCCGTCGCCGCCAAGCAGCCACGCATAGAAGGCAAACGGCGTCTCGCTGGCAAAGCGCTTTTCGCAGGCGATCAGCCGCGTCAGCGCCGTGTTCAGCTTCGCATCGCCCGCCGCCTTCTCGCCAAGCGCATCGCGCAGCGATCCATTGCGTTCCCACGCGATCCTGTAGAGATCATCGTCATCCAGCCCGAACAGCGGGCTCTTCAGCACGGTCGCCAGCGCCAGATCGTCCTGCGGCAGCAGCAGGGCGTCCGCGAGATTCATCAGGTCGATGATCGCGATATGCTCGGTCAGCTTCAGCCGGTCGGCGCCGGCCACGGGCACACCCGCATGTTTCAGCGCCTGGATGATCGCATCGAAAGCCGAGCCGCGCCGCCGCACCAGGATGAGCATGTCGCCGTAGGAGAGGCGCCGCCGCTTGCCGAGCGGCCCTGTCTCGGTCTTCGCGGCAATCAGCGTCTTGATCTCGGCCTGCACGCGCCGCGCCAGCTTCACTTCAGGGCTGGTCTCGGAGCGCTTGTCGAATGGCGCGTCCCAGCCTTCGATGCTCGGGCGCTCGTCGGGCTGCTCCAGCTCCCACAGGTCGATCAGGCTCGGCCCGGCATCGTCCAGCGATTCGTGCTGCGGATAGGCGCTCTCATTGTGAATGCTGCGATAGATCGCCTCGTCGCGAAACACATGATCGACCGATTGCAGGATCGCCGCACCGGTGCGGAACGAATAGGTGAAGGCCACCGGATCGAATTTCAATCCGGCCTTCTGGAAACGGGTCTGCAACCCGCGCCGCCGCTCGTCGAATTCGCGCGGCGCGGCGCCCTGGAACGAGAAGATCGATTGTTTCTCGTCGCCCACCGCGAAGATGGTGCGCTTGACGCCATCACGTGCGCCCTCGCCGGAGGTGAATTCCGCAATCAGATGCGTGAGGATGTCCCACTGCCGCGGGCTGGTGTCCTGCGCCTCGTCGATCAGCACATGGTCGACGCCGCGGTCGAGCTTGTAATGCACCCAGCTCGCCGCGCCGGATTCCAGCAGCGCCAGCGTCTGGTCGATCAGGTCGTCGTAATCCAGCAGTCCGCGCTCGATCTTTTCGCGGCGATAATTCTCCGCCACCTGGCTCGCGATCACCAGCAGCGATTCCGTGCGCTCGCGCATGGCGACGCCGCGGCGGCGATCCAGCAGCGGAATGATGCGATCACCCTCGCGCTGCAAGGTTGCGACAATGCCGGGATGGCCATCGACGATCTTCTTGGTCGCCAGCGATTTGCGTAAGGACTGCTCCTTGGTCAGGAACAGTTCGAGATACTTTTCCACCTGCTCGGTGCCGGAGAGAACGAGCGCATCACGCAGCCGCGTGGCCTGATCGCCATCGGTCTTGCTGCCTGTCGCCAGAATCTCGGCGGTCGCGATCCATTCCTTGCGCGGCAGATGCGGTCCATCGACGATCTCGCCCTCGATCGCCTCGCGCGTGTCGGTCGGCGACACGCCGAGCGTGGCGCAGAGCTGCGCCATCGCGATTTCGGTGGAGCCCGCCCGTGCGATCCAGGCCAGGAACTGGTCGCGGCTGAGGCTCGCCTCGCGCACCACATCGCGAAAGGTGACATCGGCTGCCGATGTCATCGCAATGGTCAGCGCGCGGCCCTCGGCGCTGTCCGGCGCCGCTGCGGCCTGCAGCAGCACTGCGAGCGACGCGCGCTCCATCATCTCGTTCTGGTCGCGGTCATCCAGCACGCTGAAGCGGGCAGGGACGTTGGCTTCGAACGGAAATTGCTGCAGCAGCCGTGTGCACAACGCGTGAATGGTCTGCACCTTCAGCCCGCCCGGCGTCTCCAATGCGCTGGCGAACAGTTCGCGCGCGCGTGCGCGCAGGCGGCGATCCGGATTGGCGACGCCGGCAAGCCTGATTTCGGCGTCGAGCGCATCATCGTCCAGCGTCACCCAGTGGCCGAGCCGGGTAAAGACACGCTCAGCCATATTCGCGGCGGCCGCCTTGGTGAAGGTGACGCAGAGGATTTTCTCCGGCGACACGTCATTGAGCAGCAGGCGGATGACGCGATTGACCAGCACATAGGTCTTGCCCGAGCCCGCATTGGCCGAGACGAACACCGAGGATGTCGGGTCGGATGCCAGCTTCTGCTTCGCCGTGGCGGCGTCGGGAATGTTGCGCGGGCCGCTCATGACTCGCCTCCCGCGCCGCCATTGGCGGACCATTCCTTGATGCGCGCGAGATCGTCATAGGCGCCGTAGCGGTTCGACCACATGGACAGCGCAAGTGACGTATAGCCGGTGGCCTCGTCCTCGAATTTGCGGATCAGTGCTTCCAGCTTGGCACGCGCCTCGATGGCGGCATCGTCGGGATGCTGTGCCTCGTCCTTGCGCTCGATGCGCAATTCCAGCGGTCGCTCCTCGCCCGGCGGATTGTTGCCGCTGAGCCGGACATAAGTGAGATCACTCACCGATGCGCCCGCTGCGATGCCGGGAAAGCCGCCCTCGCGCAGGATCGCGGCTTCCAGAGTGAGCTGCGGCGACAGGCCCATGCGCACCTGCTTGCCCGTGGGCGGATTGCCGGTCTTGTAGTCGAGCAGGGCAAAGGTCCGGTCGGTGCGATGCTCGATGCGATCGGCGCGTGCGGTGAGACGGAAGACGCGGCCGTGGTCGAGCGGGATGTCGATCTGGCCCTCGGTCTCCGCATCGATGCTCGCCACATTGATGCGCCGTTCGATCTCCCAATTGGCGAACCAGGCGGCGATGCGCAGGAAGCGCGGCCACCACAGCGCCTGTGCTTCCGGGCGATTCATCAGCGGCGCAAAATGCGCCTTGCCGATGGCGCGCAAGGCAGCGGCGGGATCGTCCGGCAGCATCTTGCTGTATTCCAGGGTGAAATCGCCGATGGACGCGTGGATCGCCGAGCCGCGATCCGCGGCGGACAGCGGCATGTCCACGGGATCGAGCGGAGCCAGGCCGAGAATGAATTTCGCGTAGATCGAATAGGGATCGCGCAACCAGGTCTCGATGGCGGTCACGGAGAGCCGCAGCGGACGCGCTTCGCGCGGCGGCTTCGGCTCGGGCTGCGAGACGGGCGTCACTTCGTCCGGCTGATCCAGCATCTCGGCATAGACGACATATTTCTCGCCTGCCTTGATTGCGGCCTTCCAGCGTTCGTCGCCGGCCACGGCCTCCATGCGATGCAGGAAGCGCGAGGCCACCGCCGGCGCGCCGCCGACCTTTGCGGCGTGGCTGAGGATCACTTCGTCATGGCCGAGCAATTGCACGAAGTCATGCGCGGTGAGGCCGATGCGGCGCTCGGGCAGATCGAGGCCGAGCTGGTTGCGCATCGGGCGGCTGAGCCAGGGATCGGTGCGCGGCGACGGCGGCCAGATGCCTTCGACAAGGCCGCCGAGAATGACGCGATCCGATTGCGTGAGACGTGCCTCGAGCTGGCCATAGATGCGCAGTGTGGCGTCGGCGACTTCGGGCCGTCGCACGATGCGGTCGGCAAAGGCCGTCTGGAACACGTCGGGATAATCGCGGAGCTGCAGCATCAGGCCGGACAATCGCAGGCGATCGTCGCTGCCTTCTTCTGGCGTCTCCATCACCAGCAGATCATCGAAAGCGCTCGCGAGCGCGTTGCCGCCGCTGCGTCCCGCCAAGGCGATGGCGCCGCGTCGGTCGTCCGTGGACAGCAGTTCGATCGCTTTCCGGTGCTGCTCTGCGACAGCCGTAAAATCGATCGGCCGGACCGGATGAATGCCTTCCAGCGGCGCAAGCGCCCGTTGCAGGTCGCAGATCAGGTCCTGGGCGCGATCGAGCCTGTCGCCACTCAGCTTCGCGCGTGGCTCGGCCTTGTGGAGCATGGAGGACTCGCCGTCGCCATGCAGTTTGCCGAGCTCTTCGCGAAACCGCGCGAAATCCTGCCTGAGGCCCGACGTGCCCGGCGCCGGCCGCGTGCCGCGGAGCAAGGCAAGTTCCAGCGTCTCGATGGCGTCTTTCCATCCGTGCGCGGGCAAGCCGAGACGGAACAGCGGATGCTTCAGCAATGCGAGCAGCGTTGCAGGTTCGAGCTGTTCGGCGGCGGCTTCAGCGACGAGCCGTGCAAAGATGCCGGCGGATGTTTCGGTCAGTGCATCGCCGCCGGAATCGTCGAACAGCAGATTCCAGCGTCCCAGCGCCGCCATCACGCGCCGCGCCAATGCGCGGTCGGGGGTCACCAGGGCGGCGGATTTCTTCTGCTCATGCGCCTCGCGCATCGCAATCGCGATGGCGAGCGCTTCCATTTCCGGATTGGCCGCAGCGATGACGGAGAGATTTGTCATGCCGGCAGCGATCTTCGCTTCGACGTCAGGTTCGCTCAGCCGCTTGTGCCACTGCGCGGTCGCATTGGACGGCCGCATCGCTTCCGACGCCAGCAATTCACGGCCATGCGGCGACGGCGTGCCGAGAATGGTCACATCGCTGCGGTTGATCGCAAACCGTTCCAGCAGCGCATGCAGCGCGTATTGCGGATGGTTCGATGCGGAGGCCTCGACGAAGCCGAGCACGTCGCGGCTGCCGCCGATCAGCTTCCACGAGGCTTCATCGAGATCGGTATCGAGCCCCGGCAGCACCACGGCGCCTTGCGCAAGCTGCGCCACCGCATGCAGGAATTTTGCGGTGGTCGGCATCGAGCCGGTCGAACCCGCAGCGATGATCGGGCCGCCGGCATGCGCCTTCAGCCGCGCGGCTTCTGCATCGATCAGCAGATCGCGCCGGACAGCGGGTTCGATGCGCTGGTGGCTGGCCAGTTCGGCCGGCCAGTATTCGCGCGCGATCTTGAGGAAATCGAGCGTCAGCTGCCAGTATTTGTCATGCGTATCGGGCACCAGCGCGTCGAGCTTGGACCACGGCACTTGCCGCGTCGCCATGTCGTCCATCAGCCGCGCGAGATCGTCGCCGAGTGCGAGCATGGAGGCGGGGCCGCCAGCCACCAGAGGCGCCTGGGCGGGATTGTCGGGCTTGATGCGCTTGGCCCAGAAATCGATCAGCCGTGCCAGCAGCAGCCGGCGCTGCAACCCGTCGAGCGCAGGCGACACGTCGGGGAGATCGAGCGCATCGGGTGCGGCGGCATGGGCGAAAGCGAGTTCTTCCTCATCGACATCGCCGAGCGGCACGATGCGCGGCAGCAGCACCGCGTCGCCGCCGAGCACGTCGAGAAACACCTCCTGCGCCATGCGCCCGGCGCGGCGTGTCGGCAGATACAGCGTGACGGTGGCGAGCTTCGCGCGATCCGTGCGCGCCTCGAAGCCGGGCACGAGATCGCCATCCACGAGCGCCGTGATCAGCGTGCGCAGGAATGGCGCCGAGGATGGAATGGTGAAAACGCGCATGACGGGCCCGATTCGGAGAACGGGCGCATCATGGCATGATGAGGGAGGCGACGGGAGTCGCGTTACGCCACGCTCGCCAGGAACGCGTCTTCCGCGGCGCGCACCGCGTCCGGCGTGCCGACATGCATCCACACGCCGTCCATGCGCAGGCCGTACAGCCGCTCCGCCTCATTGGCGCGGTCGAACAGTTTGGTCAGCGCAAATTCGCCGTCCGGTGCATCCGCAAAGATCGCCGGCGAGATGATGGCGACGCCGGCATAGACGAAGGGGACCACCTGGTTTTCCTTGCGACGGCGCAGCGTGCCATCGGTGCGCATCTCGTAGTCGCCCTTGCCGCTGTAGCCGATGCTGTTCGCGGTCGGTGCCATCAGCAGCAGGATGTCCATTTTCGCCGGATCGAAATTTTCCGCGAGGCGATCGAGATTCGGGCGCACGCCGTCGATCCACATGGTGTCGGCATTGACATGATAGAATGGTGCATCGCCGAGCAGCGGCAGCGCCTTCACCACGCCGCCTCCGGTGCCGAGCACCAGGTCGCGCTCGTCCGAAATCGTGATCTTCGGCTGACTGCGCGACTTCACATGATTGATGATCTGGTCCGGCAGGTAATGCACATTGACCACGGCCTCATCAACATCCGCGGCAGCGAGTTTGTCCAGCACGTGGTCGAGCAGCGGCTGCCCGGCGACAGGCACCAGCGGTTTCGGCATGGTCTCCGTGAGCGGGCGCATGCGCAGCCCGAGGCCGGCAGCGAGAACCATGGCTTTGGTGGGTTTTACGGACATGACGATGCGTCTCGACGAACGATTCTGATGTGTTGCGAAAGTGTAGCACAGCGGGCGATGCCGCGCATAAATTGATCGAAAAATAAGGGGGCGATATGACGGCGATGCGACATCACATCGCGCTCACGCCTCGGCGTCTTCGGCATCCGGCCGCCGCGAAGCTTTTTTCCGCTTCTCGCCTTGTTTGAGAAAATTGACACCGATCTGGTCGCCATTCACCCAGGCGAGTTCGCAGCGGCGATAGGCGAGACCGGTGGAGGACAGCAGCAAGAAGAATTCCTTCAAGTTGAGACCTTCCACCGTCGTCGCGACGGTCAGCTTTGCACCAGTTTCGGAGACGTCTTCGAGCGTGCAGCTGCGGCGCCAGGTCCCGTCGATGCCCATCATGACAGCGGGAAAGCCGCGCTCGAAAACGACTCGATAATCTCCACGCCGTTCGGAAGGATGCATGATCGATTCTCGCGCAGGTCCAGGCGCTCGGCATGCGGGGCTGGCCGATCTCGAATCTAGAATCGCTGGGCTAAGAGAGCGTTAAGGATTGCTGCGGCCCAAAGCTCTGTCCCTCATGGTGAGGAGCGCGTCCTTCCGCGCGTCTCGAACCATGAACTGGCCTGGCTCCCGAGCGTGCGGCCATCCCTTGCGAATGGCTGCGCCATTCGCCGGGAGACGCCGCTGCACGGCTCCTCAGGATGAGGGCGGAGTTACTTCGGCGCCGGTACATATCTCTCATACCAGTCGCGAAACGCCGCCAGCCGCGGATGTGCGAGCGAGCGAGTGAGATAGGTCCAGATTCGCGGCTGGTGCTTGAGATAATGCGGCTTGCCATCGCGGCGATTGAGGCGCGCGAACGTGCCGAGCAGTCGCGTGTTTCGCTGTGCGGACATGATGGCATAGATTTCCGCGAACGCCGCCGGATCGAAATCGGGCTCCGCGGCCAGCCGCGCCTTGATGTAGCGCGTGAGCATCGCAAGCTCGATCTGCTCGGGCACATCGATGCGCGCATCCTGCAGCAGCGACACCACGTCATAGGCCGCAGAGCCGAGCACCGTGTCCTGGAAATCGATCACGCCAACCTGGTTGATGCCCTCGCGTGCGGGCAGCCAGATCATGTTCGGCGAATGGAAGTCGCGCAGCACCCAGGTGCGCGGCGCCGCCTCGATGGACTCCAGCAATTCGCGCCACATGGCGAAGAACTCCGCCTGCAGCACCTCGCCGGGCTCAGCATCGCGGTCCGGCAGATACCATTCCGGCATTAGGCCGACCTCGATCAGCAAGGCCTCGGTATCGAAAACCGGGATCGCATAATCCTGATGCGGCAGCAGCGGCAGCGTGTCCGGCAGCGCCTTGCCGTGCAGCATGGCCAGCATGTCGGTGGCCGCCTGATAGCGCTCCACCATCGGCGCCGGGGGCGATCCCTCGATCACGCCTTCGGTGCCAAAATCCTCGGTGATCAGGAAGCCGGCATCGAGATCGGCATGATGGATCGCCGGCGCCGAAATGCCCTGCGCGCGAAGGCCGTTGGCGATGGCGACGAAGGGTTTTACGTCCTCGGCCAGATGCACCGCGGAGCTGTAGGACTTGCCGCCATAGACAGGCGCGCCATCCGGGCGCTTCGGGGCGTTCATCAGGATGAAGATGCCGTCGTCGCGGATCAGCCGCGCATAGGAGCGGGTCGACGCATCGCCCGCCATGCGTTTCCGGCCGGCATCGAGATAGCCGGCTTCGTCGAGGAATTCGCGCAGGGTCTGCAGCCGTTGCACCACGGCGGCGGCCTTGCCATGCCCGGTGATCTCCGCTGCCCGCGCCAGCGAGCCGAGCGCCGGGCGATGGGTGAGCGTGATCTCGATGCGGTCTGCAGGCAAGTCGCCCTCGGCGCGCTCCGGCCATTCGATCAGCGCCACGGTGCCTTCCGGCAGTGGCGAGAGGCCGATCTCCTCCATCTCGCCGGGCTCGGTGATCCGGTAGAGATCCGCATGCACCAGCGGGAAGGATGGCAGGTCGTAGCTCTGCGCCAGCGTGAAGGTCGGGCTCGGCACTTCGAGGTCATCATCGCCGGCGAGATAGCGGATCATCGCGCGGGCGGCGGAGGTCTTCCCGGCACCGAGATCACCGGAGAGCGTAATGACATCGCCGGCGCTGATCAGCAGCGCAAGGTCGGCCATCAGTGCGGCCGTGGCGTCCTCATTGGGCAGTGCAAGGGAGAAGGCTTTTTGCTCCGTCATGCGCGGGTTTGTCCCGCGTATCCACGTCTTTGGCAACAGTCGGCGAAGACGTGGATGGCCGGGTCGAGCTCGGCCATGATCAGAGAAAGGGCTGCTGGGGCGCTCATTCGGCCGCGTTACGATGGGCGGTTTGGTCCAAAGGGAAATCGCAGCTCACTGTGGTGCCCCTCCCGACGGTCGAATCGATGCGGACCTTGCCGCCATGCAGCTCGACGAAGGAGCGCACGAGGGACAGGCCGAGCCCGGCACCGCGATGGCGCGAGCCATTGGCGTGGCTCTCGAACCAGTCAAAAATCTTGTCCTGCTTGTCGGCCGGAATGCCGGGGCCGCGATCGGTCACCGAGAAGGTGATCATGTGGTCCGTACGCGCCGCCCGCAGGGTCACCGCAGAGTCATGCGGCGCGAAACCGACCGCATTCGCAAGCAGGTTATACAGCACCTGTACCACGCGGCTTTCGTCGCCGATGAAGCTGCCGATATCGCTGGCCACATCGATCTGCAGCGCGATGCGGTCGCGCGCCAGGCGATCCTGCACGCCTTCGGCGGCGGCATCGATGATGGCGCGGATGTCGATCGGCCCGAGATTCAGCGACATGGCGCCGGCATCGATGGTGGCGAGATCCAGGATGTTGTTGATGATCGCCAGCAGCGCCGAGGTCGATGTGGTGATGTAGTCGAGATACTCGGCCTGCTTGGTCAGCAGCGGGCCGGTGGAGGAATCGCTCAGCAGATGTGCGAAGCCGATGATGGTGGTCAGCGGCGAGCGCAGCTCGTAGGAGACGTGGTGGACGAAATCCACCTTCATCTGGTCTGCCGCCTCGAGCGCCTCGTTGCGTTCGCGCAGCGCGCGCTCGACATTCTCGGCGTCCGAAATGTCCTGGAAGGTGAGCATGGTCGCGCCATCGGGCAGCGGCATGCTCATGCAGGCCAGCACGCTGCCGTCCTTGCGTTCCATCTTCAGCGGCACCGGCGCGCGGTTGTCGATGGAGGTGATGGCGCCGCGAATGGTCTGCCAGACGGCCGGCTCGTCGAACAGCGGCCGGCACCAGGTCTCGACCATCTCGATATGCGGCTGCTGCGCCAGCGCCTCGTCGGAGAGGCGCCACATGCGCGCGAAGGCCGGATTGAACAGCTGCGCGCGGCCATTGCTGCCGAACACCGCGACGGCTTCGCCGAGCGCATCGAGCGTCTCGCGCTGGACGCGGATCAGCCCGTCGAAGCGGCGTTCGAGATCGAGACGCTCGGTAACGTCGTCATAGAGATAGGTGACGCCACCCTCGGGGTTCGGCGTGGTGACGATGGAGAGCGCGCGGCCGTCCGGCAGATACCAGACGTCCTTATGCGCTTCATTGGCGTGATAGGCCTCGTGCAGCTTGGTCTTCCAGGTGCGGAAGTTCGGCTGTTCCGGCAGTTTTCGCGCAGCACGGAGCCGGTCGAGCACGCTGGAATCGTCGGGATTGCCGTCGAGGAAATTGCGATCGAGGTCCCACAGCCGGCGATAGGCGTCGTTATAGAAAGCGAGCCGACGCTGGCCGTCGAACACCGCGACACCGGAGGAGAGCTGGTCCAGCGTACGGCGATGCGCTTCGGCCATGCGCTGCAGCGCGGCCTTGAGCGCGGCCGCTTCCGAGGCGTCGATGGCCATGCCGGCGCTGCCTGTGCCGATGCGTGCGGCATGCACGTCGAAGATCCGGCGCTCGCCGGAGATCACGATCGGCACGCGTGCCGCGAAAGGCAGGTTGTCGTTCAGCGATTTCGCGAGATTCGCGCGATGGTCGCTGTCCAGCAGTTCGAGATTGCGGCCGATGGCGTCGGCGGTGTCGGTGGCGTCCGTTGCGTGGACATAAGCAGCATTGGCGAAAGCCAGCTTGCCATCCGCATGGCGCGCCCAGATCGGATAGGGCGCTGCATTGGCGAAGCCGCGCAGCGTGTCGCTCTCTTCGGTGAGTTCGCGATAGCGCAGCGTCATTTCCGCCAGCTCGCGGCGCAGGCCGGAGAGTTCGCGAATCCGCACGATGGCTTGCCCGCCGATGGCGCGCCCCATCGCCTCGATGGCGCGACCGGTGGTCGTCGTGAGATTGAGCACAAAACCTTCGCCGGCATCGAGCAGCGCATCGACGGCGTGATCCATGCGCAGCGCCGGTTCCGGCGGCAGCCAGGTGCCGAAAGCAAGGATGCGCTGCGGCTGATGCGCCTGCGGATCCTGCGACATCATGATGGCGGTGTCGCCGGAGATTTCGGGACGGGTTTCGCCCGCGGCCCAGGAGATCAGCACCTGCGGCTCGGTGAACAGCAGCGCGCGAAAGCGATCGGCTTCGGCCTGCACGGCATGGAGTTCGTTGCGCAGCTTGGTCTCGGTGCGTGCCGCGCGCAGCCGGTTGCGCATCAGCAGGATCGCGCAGAGCACGGAGAAGCCGAGCACGGCGCCGCCGGTGGTGAGGGCTGCGATTTCCTGACGGTCGAGATCGACGAGACCCGCAAGCGTGAGTGGCGAGTCTTCGGCGGCAAGCGCGCGGGAGGCGAGTGCAACAGACGCACCGACGCCGACAAGCCCGTCACGCACCATGGCGGTGCATGAGAGCAAGGTCCGACGCATCATCGCGACCACGCCTGGCATTCTTTGCCCCAAAACCGCACGACTCCCCAGGCGGTCCCCGCACCACCTCAAACGAATCGGTGGAGGATATCTGCTTCGGGAGTCGCCGGGTAAGAGTCCAGACCGTGAACGTGAATCAGGCGGTTAAGAAAATGGCCGGTGTTTGAATCGAATTGCCGTGAGTGTGGCGAAAAGACTCGGTCCCGTAGGATGGGTAGAGCGCAGGCGCGCAGCGCCGGAGCGAAACCCATCGGCGGAGTCTCCCGCATCGTTCGACCGATGGGTTTCGCTTCGCTCTACCCATCCTACAGCTCCGCGCCTTACCGCCCCGTCGATCCAAACCCGCCGCTGCCGCGCTCCGTCTCGCCGAGCGCGGTCACCACAACGAGTTCCGCCTGACTCACAGGCGCAATCACCATCTGCGCGATTCTCTCTCCGCGCTTGACCGTGAAAGCTGCGCTGCTGTGATTGATCAGCAGCACCGCGATCTCGCCGCGATAATCCGCGTCGATCGTGCCGGGCGAATTCAGCACCGTGATGCCATGCTTTGCCGCGAGCCCGGAACGCGGGCGCACCTGCGCCTCATGGCCTGGCGGCAACGCGATGCTCAGCGCGGTCGGCACCATCGCAATCTTGCCTGGCTCCAGAACCACTGGTGCGGAATCCGGAACCGCTGCGAGCAGATCCATCCCCGCGGCATGGGCGGTCTGATAGGCCGGCAGCGGCAGTCCCTCGCCATGGGGCAATTGCTGGACTTCGACTTTCACGGTGCTGCTCATGGTGTCTCTTTCGCGGTGGCAGAAGCGATGCGCGCGACAAGCGTCACCGCCACGTCCTCCTTGCTCATCGGCGCCCATGAATCAACGGCGATCTCACCGGTCGCCTTGTCGCGCGTCAGGAGATTCACGGTGTTGCTGTCGCCGCCCATGATGCCGGTGGCGGGGGAGACGTCATTGGCCACGATCCAGTCGCAGCCCTTGCGCTTGATCTTGGCCGTGGCGTTCTCGATCAGATGCTCGGTCTCGGCGGCGAAACCGATCACCAGCGGCGGACGATTCGATTCGCGTTTCGAAATCGTCGCGAGGATGTCGGGATTTTCGGTGAGCTGCAGCGGCGGCATCGCCTCGCCCGCTTGCTTCTTGATCTTCTGTGCACCTTCGCTGACGACGCGCCAGTCGGCGACAGCCGCCGCGAAGATCGCGATATCGACCGGGAGTGCCGCTTCCACCGCGCTCAGCATGTCGCGCGCCGATTCCACATGCTTGACGTCCACGCCGCGCGGTTCATCGAGTTCGACCGGGCCTGAAACCAGAATCACGTCAGCGCCTGCAGCGCGCGCCGCATCGGCAATCGCATAGCCCTGCTTGCCCGACGAGCGATTGGCGATGTAGCGCACCGGATCGATCGGCTCATGCGTCGGCCCCGCGGTGATGAGGATGCGCTTGCCTTTCAGCGGCTGCGGAATGGTTGGCCGCAGCAACGCATTCGCCGCCTCGGCAATTTCGGTCGGCTCCGCCATGCGCCCAACACCGGCTTCATTGCGCTCCGCCATCTCGCCGGCATTCGGGCCGATCATGCGGATGCCATCGCGCTGCAGCTGCGCGACATTGCGCTTCGTCGCGGGGTTGCCCCACATCAGCGGATTCATCGCCGGCGCGATCAGGATCGGCTTGTTCGATGCGAGCAGAATTGCAGACGCCAGATCATCCGCGTGCCCGTTCGCCATCTTGGCCATTAGGTCCGCCGTGGCCGGTGCCACGACGATGAGGTCGCATTCGCGCGCGAGGCGGATATGCCCGGCATCGAATTCGCTCTGCGGATCGAACAGGTCGGTATAGGCGCGCTCGTTGGACAGTGCGCTTGCGGCCAGGGCGGTGACGAATTTCTGCGCGCCCTGGGTCAGGACGACGCGGACATGGATGCCGCGCTCCTTCATCCGCCGGATCAGGTCGAGCGCTTTATAGGCCGCGATGCCGCCGCCGATGATCAGCGTGACTTTTGGCGGATTGCCTCCGTGTTGCCGCAAGATTTCGCGCGAGACGGGCGATCTGGGCGACGGTTCTTGCGGCAAACCAGCGGCCTCACGGTGGCCGCCTTGCGACGCTTCACGCAGAATGACCCGGACTTCGTCCTCCACGGACCGCCCGTTCCGGGCCGCCCGCAGCCGGATTTCGTCCCGAATCGCGTCGTCGAGATTGCGAATGGAGAGATTGGCCATGTCGGCTCCGCTATTTTGACGGCAATGCTAGCACAACGTGCTAGCGATGCAATCAGCGTACGGTGAGCAGAATTCCGATGAAGGTCAGCGCAATCACCCAGATCCCGATGGTCCGCCATCGGGTCTGCCTGGCGCGGATTCTGCCAATGGCGGCAATAGTTTCATCGTCGAGCCGGACGCCATTCCGGGTCATGGTCTCGAGCTGCTCCAGCACGGTCATCGCCCGCGTTGCCAGCATCGGCAGCCCCGAGGCCGCCTTGCCAAGTTCACCGGCACCGGCCAATGCGCCCTGAATCTTGCCCAGCGGTCCCAGATTGCGCTCGATCCATTCGCGCACCACGGGATCAGCGACCTTCCAGATGTCCAGTTTCGGATCGAAAGTGCGCGCGACGCCCTCGACCACGACCATGGTTTTCTGCAGCAAAATCAATTCCGGCCGCGTCTGCATGTCGAACAGGCCGGTGACTTCCAGCAGCAAAGTCAACAGCTTGGCCATGGAGATTTCTTCGGCGGTCCGATTATGAATCGGCTCGCCGATCGCCCGGATCGCCTGCGCGAAGTTCTCCACCGAGTGATGGCCGGGCACATAGCCAGCCTCGAAATGCACTTCGGCCACGCGGCGATAATTGCGGGTGATGAAGCCGAGCAGGATTTCCGCGAGGAAGCGACGTTCCTTCAAGCCGAGCCGGCCCATGATGCCGAAATCGACGGCGACGAGTCGCCCGTCACTGCCGAGAAACAGATTTCCCGGATGCATGTCGGCATGGAAGAAGCCGTCACGCAAAGCGTGGCGGAGAAAACTCTGGATCACCTTGCGGCCGAGATCGGGCAGATCGATATCCGCGGCAGCGAGCCGCGCATGATCGTTCAGCGCGATGCCGTCGATCCACTCCATCGTCAGCACATTGTGCGAGGTCCGATCCCAATCGACCTCGGGGACGCGAAAATCAGGATCGTCCTTCGTGTTCTCTGCCATTTCGGAGAGCGCGGCGGCCTCGAGCCGCAGGTCCATCTCCATCGCGACCGAACGCGACATCACGGTGATGATCTCGATCAGCCGGAGGCGACGTGCTTCGGCCGAATGCTCTTCGGCATTGCGCGCGACGAAGAAGAAATCACCGAGGTCGCGGCGGAATTGCGCGGACACGTTTGGACGCAGCACTTTCACGGCGACGGTCTTGCGGATGCCGTCCTTCACGATCTCCGCGCGGTGCACCTGTGCGATGGATGCAGCCGCCACCGGTGGCGAGAAGCTCGCATAGAGCTGCGACATCGGCCGTTCCAGCGACGCGGCGACGACGTGCTCGGCTTCGGTCAGCGAGAACGGTGGCAGGCGGTCCTGCAGATTCTCGAGATCGCGCGCCATCGCGACGCCGACGACGTCGGGGCGTGTCGCGAGAAACTGGCCGAGTTTCAGATAAGCTGGTCCCAAACGCGTCAGTGCGCGTGAGAGCTTTGGCCCGGTCTGGGCATTCTTGCGCTCGATCAGCCGCGCGATCTTCACCGCCAGCAGCGCCGGCGGCGGGATCAGTGCGGGATCGACGGCGCCGAACACGCCCTCGCGCGCGAAAACGATGCCGGCGCGGGCCAGCCGCGTGATATGCGAGAGAGCAGAGATCACAAACGCCAGCCCGAATGCAGCGCGACGATGCCGCCGGAGAGCACTTCGTATTTCACGCGCGCAAAGCCGGCATCGCGGATCATGTCGGCGAACGCATTCGGCTTCGGAAACTTGCGGATGGATTCGACGAGATATTGATAGGATTCGGAATCGCCGGTCACCGCCTTGCCCATGGGCGGGATCACCTTGAACGAGAACAGGTCATAGATCTTGTCGAGACCAGGCACGTCGACCGTCGAGAATTCGAGGCAGAGGAAACGGCTGCCGGGCTTCAGTACGCGCCAGGCTTCCTTCAGCGCGCGGTCGATGCGGGGCACGTTGCGGATGCCGAAGGCGATCGTATAGGCGTCAAAGCGCTTGTCGTCGAAAGGCAGCTCCTCGGCATTGCCTTCGATGAAGGAGACCTGATGCTCGAGATGCTGCTTGATGGCGCGCTCGCGGCCGACTTCCAGCATGCCGGTATTGATGTCGCAGACGGTGGCGGCGAAGCCGAGGCCCGAGGCCTTGGCGGCGCGGAACGAGATGTCGCCGGTGCCGCCGGCCACGTCGAGCAGCGCAAAGGGCGCGTCCGAGCGCGGCGGGTTCAGCGTGTTGATCATCACGTCCTTCCAGACGCGATGCATGCCGCCGGACATGAGGTCGTTCATCAGGTCGTAGCGCTGGGCCACGCTGTGGAACACCTCGTTCACCAGCGTCTGCTTGTCGCCGACTGGCACGTCCCGGTAGCCGAAATGCGTGGTTTCGCCCGGCTGATCCATGCTGCTCATCTCAAAAAACCTCGATTGCGGCGGACCATAGCCTGCCGGCGGCAAAGGGGCTATCACGTCAGCCCCTCAAGGTGAATGACCCATCTCATGCCCGAGCTCCCCGAAGTCGAAACCGTCCGACGCGGCCTGCAGCCGGCCATGGAAGGCGCCCGGATCGACCGTCTGGAGCTCCGCCGTGGCGACCTGCGGTTTCCGTTTCAGCCTGATTTTGCGCAGCGGTTGCAGGGGCGGGTGATCACCAGCCTGGGGCGCCGGGCCAAATATCTGCTCGCGGACCTCGATTCCGGCGACGTCCTGCTGATGCATCTCGGCATGTCCGGCTCGTTCCGCGTCGTCTCCGACGGGACCAATGAGATGCCCGGCGTATTCCATCATCCGCGCAGCGACGAACGCGCGCATGACCATGTGGTGTTCCACATGTCGTCGGGGACGCAAGGTCAAGAGGTTGCGGTGATCTACAACGATCCCCGTCGTTTCGGCTTCATGAAGATCTTCGCGCGCAGCGAGGCGGATCAGGAGCCGTTCATCAAGGATATCGGTCCGGAGCCGCTCGGCAACGAATTCGATGCGGCGATGCTGGCTGCGGCCTGCCGCAACAAGAAGACAAGCCTGAAGGCGGCGCTGCTCGATCAGACCGTGGTCGCCGGTCTCGGCAATATCTATGTCTGCGAAGCCCTGTTCCGCTCGCATCTGTCGCCGCGTCGCCTCGCCGCGACGCTGTCGACCAAGAAGGGCGAGCCGACCGAGCGCGCCGTGCATCTGGTCGACGCCATTCACGACGTACTGAATCTCGCCATCAAGGCCGGCGGCTCATCACTGCGCGACCATCGCCAGACCTCGGGCGAACTCGGCTATTTCCAGCATTCGTTTCAGGTCTATGACCGCGAGGGCGAGAACTGCAAGACCGACAGCTGCGCGGGAATCGTGAAGCGCTTCGTGCAGAACGGGCGATCGACCTTCTGGTGCCCGAAATGTCAGAAGTAGGCGTCATTGCGAGCGTCGCGAAGCAATCCAGAAAGCAAGTTAAAGGAAGACTGGATTGCGTCGCTACGCTCGCAATGATGGTGTGAAAGGAGCTCTGGCAATGACCGACACGTCCAATCCTTCCGTCCGCTTCAATGACGGTGCTGCCTATGAGCGCATGATGGGCGTGTGGAGCAGGCTTGCCGGCGAGGTGTTTCTCGACTGGCTCGCGCCGAAGCAGGATCTCGCATGGGTCGATGTCGGCTGTGGCAATGGTGCGTTCACGGAGCTGATCGTCCAGCGCTGTGCACCGCGGGCGGTGGATGGCGTCGATCCGTCCGACGGCCAACTCACTTATGCGCGCAAGCGGCCGGGCACGCGGATCGCCACCTATCATCAGGGCGATGCGATGGCGCTGCCGTTCGGCGATGACGCCTTCGATGCGGCGGTCATGGCGCTGGTGATCTTCTTCGTGCCGGAGCCGTCACGCGGCGTTACCGAGATGGCTCGGGTGGTGAAGCCAGGCGGTCTGGTCGCTGCCTATGCGTGGGATATGGATGGCGGCGGCTTTCCACTCGAACCCGTGATGCGCGAGCTGCGGGCCATGGGCTTTGTGCCGCAGCCGCCGCCTAACCCCGATGCATCCCGGACCGAGAACCTTGTCGCGCTGTGGCAGTGTGCCGGGCTCGTGGATATCGAGACGCGCCGGATCGACGTGACGCGCCGCTTCGAGAGCTTTGAAGACTTCTGGGCGGCTTCCACCTCCGGCTCCACGGTGAAGCCGGCGGTGGCCGCGATGGCGCCGGATGTGCTGGCCGAGTTGCAGGAACGCGTGCGGGCGCATCTGACGGAGCAACCTGGCGGGGCAGTAAGTTACGACGCCTTTGCCAACGCCATCAAAGGGCGGATGCCGGGCTGATACCGGTCAATTCGTCAAATCGCCGGCAAAATTGCCTCAACTTGAACTGGTGTATAAATACCGGAGATAACCACGGCGCGCGCAAATGCTCGCCTGGCGGCCCTTTCTATGATGGGTGCGAGGCACCGCAGGAGCCTCCCGTGTCCGTCGAAAAATTCCTCAGGCAACGCGCCGTCAATGTCGTGGTCGGTGGCCAGTACACACTCTCGAACTGGCTCGATCCCGAGGGCAAGCCGCGCAGTTTTGCGTGCCGCACCAGCCGGGTGTCGCCATTCCGGATGATCGTGGACGTGCCGGTGATCGGCCGGGTCGGCGATCGGATCGGCACTTATTTCGGCGATTTCGGCAGGATGGAGGGCGAGATCAGCGACACCGTGGCGGGCAGCTTCCTGCTCGAGCTGATGCTGACGCGCCCGCAGCGGCAAAGGATGTCGGACCAGCTCATCTGGCTGGAGAAGAAGCAGAAGGATCCGACCATCAAGGACGGCCGCAAGCAGGCGCGTATCGTGCCGGCCAGCCCGCATTCCATGCTGACTTTTGCCGATGGAGCGATGAAGAGCTGCTTTGTCATCGACATGTCGCCGTCCGGTGCGGCGGTGTCGGCGGATGTGCGACCGGAGATCGGCACGCCGCTGGCGGTCGGCGCGTGTGTCGGCCGGGTCGTCCGTCATCTCGATGGCGGTTTTGCCGTGAAATTCATCGATGAACAGGGCCGCGACGTGCTGGAACGTCGCGTCATTCGCCCGCTGCAGGCGCCTCGCATGCAGCGCATGGCGACGCTGGAGCAACGGATGGACAGGATGGAAGAGGCGTAAGCGGGCGCAGGATCACTTGCGCACGCAGATCAGGCGCAGCATCGAGGCCTTGGCATCGCCGGCCTTGCCCGCCTCCGTTGAAACGCCATTCGCTTTCACGAAGTTGCGGACGACATCCGCGGGCGCCAGCACGGCCTGTGACGTCGCAGTTGCGGGGCCGGCGATCACGACCGGCTTCAATTGCGTGAGGCCCGCAAAAGTGCCCTCGGTGTCGATGGCAGCGGCTCCGGCGAAGCCGATGCCGGGTGAGGGCGACAATGTTGTCTCATTATTCGTTCCCTGCGTGGTGGCAGCCTTGACGCTGCTCACGGCACCGCCGCCACCCTGGTTCTGCGGATCGGCAATGCCGATCAGCGTGAGATCGGACTTGGCTGCGCCCGTGCCGAGCGGCAGTGGCCTGAGATCGCGTGCGCCATAGATGCGCAGCAAGGCGAGGTCGCGCGTCTTGTCCTCGGCGATCTTGTCGGCATTGCCGTGGCCGGCCACGGTGATGGACAGGCAGCCATCCACGGCGGGGCGATCGGTGACGATGGCGCCATCGGCGCTCACCACGATGCCCGATGCATATTCGACCTTTTTGCGCGGGGGCGGCGCTGCAGCCTGCGCGCTGGCGGGAAAGGCATCGAAGGCCGAGGACATCGCGATCACCACCGGCTCCATCGTGCCTTCGGTGGCCTGATCGTAAAGGATGGTGAGGATACGAACCTCGTCGCCCTTCAACTGGCCGCGGACATAGAATTTCTTCTGGTTCTGCAGGCCGGACAGCACGAAGAAATCCGGCTTCACCGCGCTGTAATCGAGCTTGCGGCCGGGCTGCTTGCGTTCGGCTTCGGCAAGTTTCGCCGATGTCAGCGCCTCTTCCCTGCGGCGCGTCAGCAGCACCTGGATCGTGCCGGTGGAGGATTGCCATTTGCTGCCGCCGGAATCGGAGATCTGTTGCGGCACCAGTTTGCCGGGAATGCCGAGCTTCGCGCCCGTCACCATATCCGTGACGGTCTTCCAGCCGACGGTGTCGCGCGGTTTCTTCGCGGCAGCTGCGAGCAGGCCGCGTTCCTGCGGATTCAGCACGCCGGTCGGCTTGCCGCCGTTGGTCTGCTGAAACGCCTTGATGCTGTTGACCATGCGGTCGGAGACCTCGCCATTGATCGCGCCGTTATAGTTCCCGGTCCAGGCGAGATCGGACTGGATCGACAGGCGCTCGGTCTGGGTCATGCTCTTGGCGGTGTCGGCAGGCGTCTGCACAGCCGGGCGCACCGGCACCGTGGCGACGGGTTTCGGCTTTACGGGCGTGCTCGGGGCAGGGGCCTGCGCATGCGCGGCGGAGGCCAGCATGATCATCGCGGTTGCCGACAGCATCGATCTCATGACATGTCCCGTATGAAGCCTGCGATTGATTTTGCGGCAATTAAGCACATCTGCTGGGTCGGTGACAGCCGCGACGAGGTTCAGGAATAAAGGTCATTGCGAGGAGCGCAGCGACGAAGCAATCCAGGGCTACACGAAGAAGGACTGGATTGCTTCGCTGCGCTCGCAATGACGGCGGAGAGGACGGAGAAACAATGCTGAGCGGCGATGAACTCGAGCGCTATGCGCGCCACATCGTGTTGCGCGAGGTCGGCGGCCCCGGCCAGGCCAAGCTGCGCGCAGCGAAAGTGCTGGTGATCGGCGCTGGCGGACTTGGTGCGCCGGCGTTGATGTATCTCGCCGCGGCGGGCATCGGCACGTTGGGTGTGGTGGATGATGACGAGGTGTCGCTGTCCAATCTGCAACGCCAGATCATTCATGCGACGCCCGATATCGGCGCGTTGAAAGTGGATAGCGCGGCCGCAAAAATCTACGCGCTCAATCCGCATGTGAATTTTGCCAAGCATGGCGAGCGGCTGACGGCCGCCAATGCGATGGCGCTGATCGGTGCCTACGATCTCGTGCTCGATGGCTCCGACAATTTCGCCACGCGCTATCTGGTTTCAGACGCGTGCTATCTCGCCGGCAAGCCGTTGATCTCCGCGGCACTCGGCACCTTCGATGCATCGCTGACGACGCTGCGGCCGCATGAGCGCAACGACAAGGACGCGCTCAATCCGACCTATCGCTGCCTGTTTCCCGAAGCGCCGCCGCCGGGCACCGTGCCGAGCTGCCAGGAGGCCGGCGTGATGGGCGCGCTGGCCGGGATGATCGGCTCGATGATGGCGCTGGAAGCGATCCGCGAGATCGTGGGTTTTGGCGAGGGGCTGGTCGGACGCCTGTTGATGATCGACGCCCGTTCGATGCGGTTCGAGACGCTGCGCTATGCGCGCGATCCCGCCAATCCGCTGAACGGCGATGCGCCGTCCATCACGGATCTGAGCGGTTATCGCTGAAGCGTTCAGCCACTCGCCGCGGCGACGAGCTTGCCATAGCGCTCGCTGTCGCTGCGCAGCTCGGCCTCGAAGGCGTCGGGCGTCGAACTGGTGATGCTGACGCCCTGTGCCGCATATTGCTGGACGAGAGCGGGGTCGGTGAGCACCTCGGCAAGATCGCGGGCGATCTGGCTCACGATCGGTTTGGGCGTGCCGCCTGCGGCCAGCATGCCGAACCAGCTGTCATAGGCAAAATCGGGCAATCCGGCTTCCGCGAAGGTCGGGACGTCGGGCAGTTGCGGCAGGCGCGTCTTGCCTGTGACCGCCAGCGCGCGGAGCTTTCCGGATTGAATGAGATCACCGCCGACATTGAAGAAGGTGAAGGCCATGCTGGTGTCGCCGCGCATGACGCTGACCTGGGATTCCGGTTGCCCCCGATGCGGCACAAGCACCATCTTCGTGCCGGTCAGGCTCTTGAACAGCTCGGCGGCGATGCCGGTGGAGCTGCCGACGCCGGCGGAACTGTAACTGAGTCCGTCGGGTTTGGCCTTCGCGGCGGCGATGAATTCCGCCAGCGTCTTGAACGGAGCGTCGGGTGGCACGATCAGGATCACCGCGGTGGTGGCGACGCGGCTGATGGCGGCAAAATCCTTGATGGGATCGAAACCGAGATTCTTGTTCACCACGCCGACCACGCTGTGGCCGTTCGAGGTCAGCATGATCTGCGATCCGTCGGCGGGGCCCTTGGCGATGCTGCTGACGCCGGCGATGCCCGGCCGGTTCTCGACGATGACCTGCTGCTTCCACTTGGTGGCGAGCTTTTCGGCCACCGTGCGCGCAAGAATGTCGGTCATGCTGCCGCCCGAGAACGGCACCACGATGCGCACCATCTGGCTCGGATAGGTCTGTGCGGACGCATTGCTGCCGACCAGCGCCGCGGACGCGGCGAGGCCGGAGCCGATCATGAACTGTCGGCGATCCATTGGTTTCCTCCGTGTGAACGCAAGTGCCGGGCTTTCAGCCTCTGGCGGTGTTGGGCAGTGGCATTGCGAGCAGCACCACGGCCGGCTTGTTCGTCTCGTTGCGCAGCGCGCGGATTTCATTCGGCGCGATGCGGCAGGAATCCCAGGAGTTCAAAGTGGCGGTGCCGTCCGGCGTCTCGAAGGTCACTTCGCCGTGCAGCACCACATAGAATTTCTCCTCCGGAGATGCGGATGGCGTGATGCCGCCGCCGGGCAGGATCTGGCTCATGCCGAGCCACATCACATCGCTCGGCCCGGCCTCGCGGCCCTGCAGGCGGAACATCCGCATGTCGGTGTGGCCGGGCGCCTCGTAGCGCGGTGCGTCGCTCAGGCGGACGACATGCATGGCTTCACCCTTGGGGCCGGAAGACGACGCGATCGCGCGACGAGCCGAGCACGGCAGCATAGGCTTCGGCCGCGCGGGTCAGCGGATAGATCGCGCTTGTTTCGATCGGGAACGGCTTGAGCGCGCCGGACGCGAAGCCCGGCACGAGATCACGCAGCACGTCGGCGCTCGCCGCGGAAGACAGCGCGAGCGTGTCGATGCCGACATAAGTGTGCCGGCCGCGATAGAAGGCGAAGATGTCGAAGGCGACCGGCTGTTTCACCGAGGCGATGAAAATCTGGCGGCCGAGCAGCGCGAGCGATCTTGTGCCGGCGTCGTAGTAGGGTTCGCCCACGGTGTTGTAGACGATATCGGCGCCCTTGCCGCCGGTGAGTTCGTGCACTGTGGCGGCGACATCGCTGCGGCTGGAATCGATCACGGTGATGTCGCCATGGACATGGCCGACATAGGGCTCGTGCTTGCGCACGACACCGATCACGCGGGCGCCCTGCCATGACGCGATCTGCGTGGCGGCCTGGCCGACCTTGCCGTTGAGGCCGAGGATCAGAACGGTCTCACCGGGTTTCGGCATGCCCGCGCGACGAAAACCTTCCTGCGCGGTGACGAAGGGCACGCCGATGCCGGCAGCCTCGAGAAGGCTGATATTGGCAGGCTTCTCGACCAGCGCATCGGCTTCGACAACGAGATGCGTCGCGTGGGTGCCGTCGCGGCGGATGCCGAGATCGCCGGAGGAGCCGAACACTTCCTTGCCGATGAATGCGTCCGGGCCTTCGATAACGACGCCGGCGAAATCGCGGCCGGGTGTCCGCGGGAAGATCGCATAGGGCATCATCCCGATTGCCGCTTTCGCATCCGACGGATTGACGGCGGCGGCCTTGATCTCGACGAGCGTGTCACCGTCCTTCACGCGCCTGAGCGCGTGCTGCTCGATCGCCGGCGCGATGCGCTCGATCTGTTCGGCCTTGGCGTTGAGGCGCAGGCAGGTGGCCGTGGTCATGATGTCCTCACAAGGCCCGGCCGCCATCGACGACGATCAGCGAGCCGGTGGAATAGGTCAGATGCGTGGCGCAGGCGGCGATGGCACGGCCGACATCGTCGGCCGTGGCGACGCGCTTGAGCGGAATGGTCGGCGCCACCTTCTCCAGTGCTGCGGCGTCGCGGCCGGGCACGAAATCGGTGGCGACGACGCCGGGAGACACCGACATCACGCGAACCTCCGGCGCCAGCGCACGGGCCAACGACTTCGTCATCGTGTCGATGCCGGCCTTGATGGCGGCGTAAGCGAGATTCGAGCCGACGCCGCTGAGACCGGCGATGGAGGAGACGCTGACGATCAGTCCGTCGCCGGATGCCTTGAGCATCGGCGTGAAAGCGCGGATGGCGGCAAACTGTCCGCGCCAGTTCACCTTGAACATGTCGTCGATGAACTCGTCGGTGAGCGTATCGAGATCACCGATCGGAATCGGTTTTGTGTAGCCGGCGGTGTTGACGAGGATGTCGCAACGGCCGAAGGCGTGCTGCACGTCGCTGGCGAGTTCGGTGAGCGTTGCCGTGTCCTCGACGACAGCGCGGCGTGCGATATGGCCTGCGCCGGGGAGCTTTGCTAGCAGCGTACTAGCGGCGGCTTCGCCGGAGCGCCATGTCACGACGACGGTGGCACCCTCTGCTGCGAGCATCTGTGCCGCCGCGGCGCCGATGCCGCCGGAGCCGCCGACGATCACAGCAATCTTGCCTGCGAGTGGCTGTGTCATCGATCGCTCACTTGATGGGAGGATGCGGGAGCGTGGCTTCGCCGGGCTCCATCACGAATGTGTAGTTGAGGCTGAACCACTCGCCGCTGACATCGGGCGCCGGTGGCGATCCCTCGCCCTTGCGAAAATCGCCGATCAGCGCACGCGTCACGCCGAACACGACGTCGCTCTCGAGATGCTCGTCATGATCGACGAAGACCTGGGTGATCAGCGTCTTGAAGCCGGGCTTGTAAGCGAGGACGTGCAGATGCGCGGGCCGATAGGGATGGCGGCGCTGGGCGGCCAGCATCTCGCCGGTCGGGCCGTGGGTTGGCACCGGATAGCCGGCCGGCTTCACGGAGCGGAAACTGAAGCGGCCGTTTGCATCGGTCTCGAACACGCCGCGCAGGTTCATATCGGCCTGCCCGTCGTCCTGGTTCTCATACATGCCGGTCGGCGAGGCCTGCCAGATATCGACGCGGGCACCTGCGATCGGCGCGCCGTGGGCGTCGCGGATGTTGCAATCGACAAAGAGCGGTGGCCCGGGCGTTGGCGAGCGGACGATGGACGCGCCGTTCTCCATGTCAGGGGCATTGGCGCGCCAGAACGGTCCGAGCAGGGCTGCGGCGGTCTCGCTGGCGCCGTCCTGTCCGTTGTTCAGCAGGCAGACCAAGGTGGAAAGGCCAACGGCATCGCTGAACAGCACGGCCTCGTTATGGGTGTCGTTGGTGGCCTGACCGATCCGGTTGAGGAAATCGATGGCGAATTCGAACTCGGCCTCGGTGAGCCGGACGTCGCGGGCGAAAGCATGGAGGTGGCGCACGAAGGACGCCATGACCGTGCGCAAACGGTCATCCGGCGCATGGCTCATGGCGTCGACAACGACGTCGGTCACGTCCTGCTGACGTGTGATGATCATTGGCGTCCTCCCGGTCGATCGGCTCTGGCATCTCGTCGCGCAACGCGGACGGCGCTGATTGCGCAATCGATTGCATAGACGGTAGTGCAATCGTTTGCGCGCGTCAAGCCGACCGTTTAGAGTGCCTGCATGGCTGCAGTAGTGACGATCAAGGACGTTGCGCGGGAGGTGGGGGTGCATCCCTCCACGGTGTCGCGTGCGCTCGATCCGGCGCGTCGCGAGCGGCTGGGCGAGCCCGTGGTGCGCCGGGTGCTGGAAGCGGCCGAGCGGCTCGGCTACCGGCCGGATGTGGCCGCCGCGAGCCTCCGGAGTGGCCGATCCAGGCTCATCGGTATCGTCGTGCCCGACATCGCCAATCCCGTCTTCTCACCGATCATCAGCGGGCTCGAACGCGCGTTGTCGGCGCGGGGCTATGCGCTGATCGTCGCCGACCAGCGGCCGGACCGCACCGGCGGCAACGACCTCGTGCAGATGCTGATCGCACGCAGGGTCGATGGCCTCGTGCTCGCCAATGTCGCCCTGAAGGACGATGCGGTCGAGCGCTGCCTGAAGGCACAGATTCCGGTCGTGCTGGTCAATCGCGCCGAGGGAGAGTCGCGGGTGCCATCGGTGGTGTCCGACGACATGGCGGGAATGATGCTGGCGGTGGAGCACCTGATCGCATCCGGCCATCGCAACATCGTGCATGTGGCGGGGCCGCAGTCGTTGTCGACGGGGATGCTGCGTCGTCGTGGTTTCGTTGCGGCGATGCGTGCCGCAGGTCTCGATCCCGATATCGACGATATCGAGGAAGCCGCCGCCTTCACCCGCGAGGCGGGATTGCCTGCCGCCCGGGAGCTGCTGGCGCGGCGGCCGGATGCCACGGCGGTGGTCGCGGCCAATGACCTGCTGGCGCTGGGCGTCTATGAGGCGCTGCGCGAACAGGGGCGGCGCTGCCCGGAAGATGTCTCGGTGATCGGCCATAACGACATGCCGCTGGTCGATCTCGTCAATCCGCCGCTGTCCACGGTCCGCATCAGCCATCACGAGATGGGCGAGCGGACCGGGGAATTGCTGCTCGATCTGATCACGGGCACCCATCAGGGCGCGTTGCAGATCGTGACGTCGCCTGTGCTGGTGGCGCGCGCATCGACGCGGCCACTGGAGGGCTGAGGGCTTACGCCTTCTCGCTGTCCATGTGCACGAGCTGGCTGTCCGGATAGCGCCCACCCGCGGCTGCATCGACCGGAATTGCCTGTTCCAGCTCTGCAAGATGCGCCGCAGTGAGCTTCACAGCCTGCGCGCCAAGTGCTTCGGTCAGTCGATCACGGCGACGGGCGCCGACCAGCGGTACGATGTCCGTGCCCTGTGCCGCGACCCACGCGATCGCGACCTGCGCCACCGAGGCGCCGATCTCGCGGGCGATGGTGCGCAGCTTCTCTACCAGTGCCAGATTGTGATCGATATTCGCTGCGGAGAAGCGCGGGCTGATGCTGCGGAAGTCCTGGGAACCCTGACCCTTGCTCCAGTGGCCGGAAATCAGACCGCGCGAGAGCACGCCATAGGCGGTGATGCCGATGCCGAGTTCGCGGCAGGTCGGTAGGATGCTCTGTTCGATGCCGCGCGAGATCAGCGAATATTCGATCTGCAGGTCGGCGATCGGATGCACTTTTGCCGCGCGGCGGATGGTGTCGGGGCCGACCTCGGACAGGCCGACATGTTTGACATAGCCGGCCTTGATGAGGTCGGCGATGGCGCCGATCGTGTCCTCGATGGGCACATTGGGGTCGAGCCGGGCCGGGCGATAGATGTCGATGGCGTCGACATTCAGCCGCTTCAGCGAATAGGTGACGAAATTCTTCACCGCGACCGGGCGGGAGTCATAGCCGTTCCAGGCCATGTCGGGGCCACGCAGGGCGCCGAATTTCACCGAGATCTGTGCCTTGTCACGCCGGGGATGGCCGCGCAGGGCTTCGGCGATCAGCATCTCGTTATGGCCCATGCCGTAGAAGTCGCCGGTGTCGAGCAGTGTGATGCCGGCATCCAGCGCTGCATGGATGGTGGCAACGCTCTCGTCGCGGTCGGCGGGGCCGTAGAAATCCGACATGCCCATGCAGCCGAGGCCGAGAGCCGATGTGTTTGGGCCGGTGTTTGCGAGTGTGCGGGTGTCCATGGGAGTGCTCCGTGGCTGTCGATGGCGGTCCATGCCGCCGATGCCGAGCGATATGCACCTGCGCTCGCTGCGCGATAAGCTGGACAATCCTGAAGGGGTTGTTCACTCTGGCGGACAATGAGCGATCTCGACCTCCGCGACCTTTCAGCGTTCCTCGCCGTTGCCCGCACAAAAAACTTTCGCCGGGCGGCGGTGGAGCTGCACGTGTCGGTTTCCGGCCTCAGCCAGCGGCTCCGCGATCTGGAAGAGCGCTTGGGTGTGCGATTGCTGCATCGCACAACGCGTAGCGTCGCCTTGACCGAAGCCGGGGAAATGCTGCGCACAAAAGTCGCTCCGGCCATGGAAGACGTGGATGCTGCATTGCAGCAAGTCCGAGGCTTTGGTGCCGCACCGTCTGGCCGGTTGCGGATCAATGCCCCGGCGCCGGCGGTGGATCTGGTCCTGGCCCCGATGGTGACGCCGTTCCTGCAGCGCTATCCGGATATCGAGCTTGAAATCATTGCAGAAACGACGCTGATCGACATTGTCGCCGAAGGTTTCGACGCGGGCATCCGGTATGGCGAACATCTTGCCCAGGACATGATCGCGATCTCGCTGGGGCCGCCGGAGCGCTACGCCGTGGTGGCGTCGCCGCAATATGTTGCGCAACATGGGCGCCCCACCGTACCGCAGGATTTGCTGCAGCATTGCTGCATCAGAACCCGTTTCTCATCAGGCGCCCTGCTCGACTGGGAGTTTGAGCAGGACGGCCGCGAGATTCGGGTGGCGCCGGAGCCGGCCCTGATCGCCAGCTATTCACGGCTCGGCATCGAGGCGGCCGAAGGCGGGCTCGGCTTCTTCATGACATTCGAAGGCTATGCGCGGGAGGCGGTGGCGGCCGGGAAGCTGGTCAGCGTGCTGGACGACTGGCTGCCGCCATTTCCGGGGCCGTTCCTTTATTATCCCAGCCGCCGGCAACCGCCGCCGGCCCTGGCGGCCTTTGTCGCCTTTGTCGGGGAATGGCGTCGGCGGCGCTAGTTCGGGATTTCCGAGGTCGGTTCGCGGGTCTGCCAGAAGGTCAGCACGCGCTGGGCGGTGGCCGGCACCAGGCGCTCGAAGTTCTGCCGGGCTTCCTCGACGTCATGGGCTGCCGGCGAGCGGCCGGGACCGACGCGGAGCGCAATCAGTGCGCGGACCGTGGCCCAGGAAATGCCGATCGACTTGCCGAGGATCAGCATGGGGTCGTCGCGGTCGCCCTTCAGGAGCTGGTCGATGGTGGCGATGCGGACACCGGACATGGCGGCGAGGGCCGCCGCCGTCTCCTCATACTGATGCGCGCGGGCGAAGCGCAGCAGGGCGCCCTCGTTCAACTCGGCGCTGGTCTGCAGCTTGCGCACACTGCGCTCGGCACTGGCGAAATCGCGCGTCAGTCCGAGATGTTGCTGCGTGCCGGAGATGTCCTGCATGGCGCGGTTGATGGCCGCGCGCAGTTCCGGCGCAGCGGCATCGAACAGGCGGCGGCGGACGACCTCGACCGAATGCGCCAGCAGATATTTGAGCTGTTCCGTGGACAGGTCATCGCGCTGACCGACCGTGACAGCCAGCACGCCGTCGTCGCCGGCACGGCGGATCAGGCCATGATAGCCGAGCTGCGAAAACACCGCGCCGGCATTGCCGGCGACCCGGCGGATCACCTCGCGGTCGCCGCGGCGGATGATCACATCGGTCAGGCGCGGGCCGAGAGTTGGCCGATCGGAAATGGCGAGCAGATGCGGCTGGCTCTTGGCCTTGGCGATATCGAGCAAGGTCGGCTCGTCGATCTGCGGCGAGCGGCGCAACAGCGGGCCGGCGATCAGGATTTCGTCGTCGCGGACCAGCATGGAAATCAGCTGCGGCGGCGCATTGACCAGCTCGGCCAGCCGTTCGGCCAATGCACGGCGTGCCTCGACCCCGGTCTGCGGCACTAGGCTGGTCAGGATGCTGTCGAACAGGTCCACATGGGACGGCTGGAACCGGGAGGCGCCCTGTAGAAACAGGTCGGCGATCTTCCGGACCGCCTCGCCACGGCGTGCGGGATCGCCGTTACGGACGATTTCCTCAAGCCCTGGAATGAGGGATTTGGCCTCTGCCATCAAGATTACTCAACTACGCCACCACAAAGGCCCGCATAGCCTAATGGGGCTTCATGAAGGAAGGGTTAGTCCGGAAAGGCATAGATGCCAGAGTTTACAGTGACTTAACACGGGCAGGGTTCCGGTGCGAGCTGCATCGCGTCGAATCCCGCCCTTGCCGTCCTGCCGAAAAAGGTCTATATCGGCCGCAACTTACAGTTCTCATACGATCCGTTTGAGAGTGGGGCCCCCGGGGACCCGCTCTTTTTTATTACCTGAACCGCCCCCAACCTGGACCGCTGCTGCCCGATGACCGACCCGATCGAACCCACCATGGATGATGCCGAGCTGCTCGCCGAGCCGCGTCTGGTCGTCGAGCCAGGTGCCGGCGCGCGCGTGGCGGCCATTGCGACGCCGGTGCTCGAAGGCATGGGCTATCGGCTGGTGCGCATCAAGATTTCGGCCGAGGCCGGCTGCACCGTGCAGATCATGGCCGAGCGCCCCGATGGCTCGATGCAGGTCGAGGACTGCGAGGCGATTTCGAACGCGCTGTCGCCGGTGCTCGATATCGAGGATCCGATCCAGCGCGCCTATCGGCTCGAGATTTCCTCGCCGGGCATCGATCGCCCGCTGGTGCGCCGTTCGGACTTCCTGCGCTTTCAGGGTCATCTCGTGAAGGTCGACATGGCGGTTGCCGTCGGCGGCCGCAAGCGCTTCCGCGGCTGGATCAGCGCCGTCGAGGGCGGCGAGGTCCTGATCGATCGCGAAGGCGCGCGTGATGGCGAAGATCCGATCACGCGGTTGCCGATGGAAGATATCGGCAGCGCCAATCTCGTGCTGACCGACGAGTTGGTTGCCGAGTCCATGCGTCGCGGCAAGCATGCCGAGGAAGATCTCAAGCGCGAGCTTGGTCTGGCGCCGCCGCCGGCGCCGCATGCCAAGCGCAGCGATCCGAAGAAGAGTTTTGCGCCGAAGCCGAAAGGCAAGGCTGCGAAAGCCGCCAAGAAGCCGCCGCCGAAAAACACCAAGGCCCACCGCCTCGCCGCAGATGCCAAGCGCCGCGGCGATATCGATTGACCCGAAGGAGACTGAGCCATGGCCGCTATCAGCGCCAACCGACTTGAACTCTTGCAGATCGCCGACGCCGTTGCCCGCGAGAAAACTATCGACCGCGGCATCGTCATCTCGGCGATGGAAGAGGCGATCGCCAAGGCGGCGCGCGCGCGTTACGGCTCGGAAACCGATGTTCACGCCGAGATCCATCCGAAGACTGGCCAGCTCTCGCTGACCCGCCATATGCTGGTGGTCGAGGATGTCGAGAACGCGTCGAACCAGATTTCGCTCAACGACGCGCAGCGCGCCAATCCGGGCGCCCAGGTCGGCGACACCATTGCCGACACGCTGCCGCCGCTGGAATATGGCCGCATTGCCGCGCAGTCGGCCAAGCAGGTGATCGTGCAGAAGGTGCGCGAAGCCGAGCGTGACCGCCAGTATCAGGAATTCAAGGATCGCATCGGCGAGATCGTCAACGGCGTCGTCAAGCGCGTCGAATATGGCTCGGTGATCGTCGATCTCGGCCGCGGCGAAGCCATCGTCCGCCGCGACGAAATGCTGCCGCGCGAAGTGTTCCGCAACGGCGACCGCGTCCGCGCTTACGTGTTCGACGTGCGCCGCGAGACCCGCGGCCCGCAGATCTTCCTGTCGCGCACCCATCCGCAATTCATGGCCAAGCTGTTCGCGCAGGAAGTGCCGGAAATCTATGATGGCATCGTCGAGATCAAGGCCGTTGCCCGCGATCCCGGTTCGCGCGCGAAAATCGGCGTGATCTCGCGGGATTCCTCGGTGGATCCGGTCGGCGCCTGCGTCGGTATGCGCGGTTCGCGCGTGCAGGCCGTGGTGAACGAACTGCAGGGCGAAAAGATCGACATCATTCCCTGGTCGCCGGATATCGCCACCTTCGTTGTCAACGCACTGGCGCCGGCGGAAGTCTCCAAGGTCGTCATCGACGAAGACCGCGAGCGCATCGAAGTCGTGGTGCCCGACACCAACAACCAGCTTTCGCTGGCGATCGGCCGCCGCGGCCAGAACGTACGTCTGGCCTCGCAGCTGACCGGCTGGGACATCGACATTCTCACCGAGCAGGAAGAATCCGAGCGTCGCCAGGCCGACTTCGAGAACGCCACCCGCGTGTTCATGGAAGCGCTGAATGTCGACGAAGTCGTCGGCCAGCTGCTGGCGTCGGAAGGTTTTACGAACGTCGAGGAACTGGCGCTGGTGGATGCCAAGGAACTGGCCAGCATCGAAGGATTCGACGACGAAACCGCGGACGAGCTGCAGAGCCGTGCGCGCGAATATCTCGAGCAGCTTGAGGCCGAGCTGAGCGCCCGTTGCAAGGAGCTCGGTGTCGATGAGGCGCTGCGCGAAGTGCCCGGCGTGACCCTGCAGATGATGGTCAAGTTCGGCGAAAACGACGTCAAGACCGTCGAGGACCTCGCGGGCTGCGCCACCGACGACATCGTCGGCTGGACCGAGCGCAAGGAAGGCTCCGAGCCGGTCAAGCATGCCGGTTTCCTCGATGCCAACGAGATGTCGCGTGAGGATGCCGAGCGCATGATCATGGAAGCCCGCGTTGTGGCTGGCTGGATCACCCGCGAAGACCTCGACAAGGGCGTTGAGCCCGAGTCCGAAGAAGCCGAAGCGTAAGGATATGCGCCACGCATGCTCGCCAGTTTTGACCCCGCAGATCTTGATCGCGGCCCCCGAGACACCAAATCGGGGACTGAGCGGATGTGCGTGGTCACACGGCGCGTGCGTCCCATCGATGACCTGATCCGTTTCGTTCTTTCGCCCACCGGCGAGCCTGTTCCCGACCTCAAGCGCAAGCTGCCGGGCCGGGGACTATGGGTTTCGGCATCGCATAAGGCGGTGGCGGAGGCGGCGAAACGCAATCTTTTCGCCCGGGGTTTCAAGAAAAACGTCAAGGTGTCGGCTCAAATCGCCGATGAAACCGATAAATTGATGCTGCGCGGCGTGACCGACGCTCTGGCCATGGTGGCCAAGGCGGGTCAGGTCGTCTCCGGTTTCACCAAGGTTGAGGACGCATTACGGCGTAATGCCGCCGAAATCTTGCTCCATGCTACCAACGGTGCTGCCGACGGAATTCGCAAGCTGGACGGTATCGTCCGACAAAATGCCGCCTTCGATGACGAAACCGACCAGATTCCGATCATAACGCTGCTCAGCAGTGACGAATTGGATTTGGCATTGGGGCGGTCAAATGTGATACATGCTGCCGTGCTCACAGGCCCGGCGGGCAAAACGTTCCTGTCGCGCAGCCAGACTTTGGTCCGATACCGGATGGCTGACGCTGACATCAACGCAAGCGCCAAACCATCGAAGACCCATGCGTCGCCGGACACGGTGCCGCCGGACGACGATTTCGCCGATTGAAATTCGAACGATGACGAATGTGCGACCGCGCACACCGCAAAAGGACTAGGACTGCTGAATGGTTGATACGAAAACGCCTGGCGACAAGACTCTGAGCGTTCCCAGCAAGACCTTGACGCTGAAGCCGCGCGTCGAGCAGAGCACTGTGCGCCAGAGCTTCAGCCAGGGCCGTAGCAAGCAGGTGGTGGTCGAGAAACGCGGCAAGCGCCGCATTCCCGGCGAAAGCCACGCTGAAGCTCCGGCGCCTGCTCCGACGCCCGCGCCGGCGGCACCCGCTGCCGCTGCGCCGGCGCCTGCTGCGCCGAAGCCTGCTGCACCGGCAGCTCCGGCTCCCGTTGCTGCTGCGCCTGCGGCTCCTGCCGCCCCGGCACCTGTCACTGCTGCGCCGGCGGCTCCCGTTCGCGCTGCTGCACCCGCCGCGCCGGTTCGCCCGGCCGCGCCTGCTGCTCCGGTGCGTACCTCCTCATCGGGCTCGTCGTCCCGCGCTCCCAGCGCCCCGTCGCGCTCGGCTTCGCCGCCGCCGCGCGGTGGTTCGGGCCGTCCGCAGCCGCCGCAGCGCAGCGGCTCCGGCGTCGTGCTGCGCACGCTGACCGAGGACGAGCGTAACGCCCGCGCTAGCGCGCTCGCCGATGCGCGCGCCCGTGAGGTCGAAGAGCGCCGTCTTGCCGAGGCAGAGGCAGCCCGCCGCAATACCAAGGAATACAAGGAGCAGATGGAGCGGGAAGCTGCCGAGGCCCGTCGCAAGGCCGAGGAAGAGCGCCATCGTCTGGAGGAAGAAGCCAAGCGCAAGGCGGAAGCCGAAGCCAAGCGCCGCGAGGCCGAGGCCGAAGCAAAGGCCAAGGCTGCGGCCCGGTCGACCTCCACCACCGCCCGCGCGCCGATCGCCACCACGTCGGGCCGTCCGGCCGTTGCCGCCGATGGCAGCGACGAGGACGAGGCACCGCGCGTCATTCGTCGCCCCGGCAGCCCCGCCCGCCCGGTGATTGCGCCGAAGCCGACTGCCAAGCCTGGTCCGCAGAAGGAACGTGGCCGTCTCACCGTCGTCACCGCGCTGTCGGCCGGTGACGTGCGCGAGCGTTCGGTCGCATCGTTCCGCCGCCGTACCCAGCGCCTGAAGGGTCATCAGTCGAACGAGCCGAAGGAAAAGCTCGTCCGCGAAGTGATCATTCCGGAAGCGATCACGATTCAGGAACTCGCGAACCGCATGGCGGAGCGCGCGGTGGACATCATCCGCATGCTGATGAAGCAGGGCGCGATGCACAAGATCACCGACGTGATCGATTCCGATACCGCGCAGCTGATCGCCGAAGAACTGGGCCACACCGTCAAGCGCGTTGCCGCGTCGGACGTTGAAGAAGGTCTGTTCGACGTCGCCGACGATTCCACCGATACGGAAACCCGTTCGCCGGTCGTCACCGTCATGGGTCACGTCGACCACGGCAAGACGTCGCTGCTCGACGCGCTGCGTCAGGCCAACGTCGTGTCGGGTGAAGCCGGTGGCATCACCCAGCATATCGGCGCCTATCAGGTGACCTCGCCGGAGAGCGGCAAGAAGATCACCTTCATCGATACGCCGGGCCACGCCGCGTTCACCGCGATGCGCGCCCGCGGCGCCAAGGTCACCGACATCGTCATCCTCGTGGTGGCGGCCGATGACGGCGTGATGCCGCAGACGATCGAAGCCATCAACCACGCCAAGGCAGCGGGTGTGCCGATCATCGTGGCGATCAACAAGATCGACAAGCCGGATGCGAAGGCGGAGCGCGTGCGCACCGAGCTTCTGCAGCATGACGTGCAAGTCGAATCCTTCGGCGGCGACGTGGTCGACGTCGAAGTGTCGGCGAAGAACAAGACCAATCTCGACAAGCTGCTCGAGATGATCGCGCTGCAGGCCGAAATCCTCGACCTGAAGACCAATTCGGATCGTCCGGCGGAAGGCACCGTGATCGAAGCCAAGCTCGATCGTGGTCGTGGTCCGGTGGCCACCGTGCTGGTTCAGCGCGGTACGCTGCGCATCGGCGAGATCATCGTGGCCGGTGCCGAAATGGGCCGTGTCCGCGCACTGATCTCGGATCAGGGCGAGCAGCTGACCGAAGCCGGTCCATCGGTGCCGGTCGAGGTGCTCGGCTTCAACGGTCCGCCGGAAGCCGGTGATCGTATGGCCGTCGTGGTCAACGAAGCCCGCGCCCGCGAGATCACCGACTACCGTACGCATCAGAAGCGTGAGAAGTCCGCCGCATCCGCCTCCGGCATGCGCGGCTCGCTCGAGCAGATGATGAGCCAGCTGAAGACCTCGGGCCGCAAGGACTTCCCGCTGGTCATCAAGGCCGACGTGCAGGGTTCGCTGGAAGCCATTCTCGGCTCGCTGGAGAAGCTCGGCACCGACGAAGTCGCTGCCCGTATCCTGCATTCAGCCGTCGGCGGCATCTCGGAATCGGACGTCACGCTGGCGGAAGGCTTCAACGCCGCCATCATCGGCTTCTCGGTTCGTGCCAACAAGGAAGCGACGGCCCTCGCCAAGCGCAACGGCATCGAAATCCGCTACTACAACATCATCTACGATCTCGTGGATGACGTGAAGAAAGCCATGTCCGGCCTGCTCGCGCCGACGCTGCGCGAAACCATGCTGGGCAATGCGCAGATACTCGAAGTGTTCAACATCTCGAAGGTCGGCAAGGTCGCGGGTTGCCGCGTCACCGACGGCACTGTGGAACGCGGCGCCAATGTGCGCCTGATCCGCGACAACGTCGTCGTTCACGAAGGCAAGCTGTCGACGCTGAAGCGCTTCAAGGACGAAGTGAAGGAAGTTGCGTCAGGCCAGGAATGCGGCATGGCGTTCGAGAACTACTCCGACATGCGTGCCGGTGACGTGATCGAGTGTTATCGCATCGAGACCATCCAGCGCTCGCTGTAAGTCCAAGTCTTACAGAGAGCCGGATTTTGAGAAGGACGTCATGCCCGGCGTAAATGCGCCGGGCATCCACGTCTTTGATTTTTCACATAACAGGCGTGGATGGCCGGGATAGTCCCGGCCATGACGTCGTTTATTGTTGGCTAGGAAAGATGCCCAAGCATCATCAAAAATCTGCGACGCCGGGTGGCTCGCAGCGTCAATTGCGTGTTGGCGAACTGATGCGCCACGCGATCGCCGATATCCTCTCGCAGGGTGGGGTCTACGATCCCGTGTTGCAGACCAACATCATCACGGTGCCGGAGGTACGGATGTCTCCGGACCTCAAGCTGGCCACCGTTTATGTGATGCCGCTCGGCGGCAAGAACACCGAGCCCGTGCTGAAGGCACTGGCGGCGAACAAGAGCTTTTTGCGCACCGAAGCCGCGCATCGGGTGAACCTGAAATACGCGCCCGATCTGCGCTTCCGCATCGACGAACGTTTCGACGAAGCCGAGCGTATCGACAAACTTTTGCGCACCCCCGCGGTGGCGCGTGACCTCAAACAAGACTCTGATAATCAAGACTCGGACAACGAAGAATGACTGTGACTACGACCAAGACCGACACCGGCCTTGAGGTGAGCCCGCTTCCGCAGGCGCCGCGCGGCAATAACGATCCGCGCCATCAGGGCGGCAAGCGCCAGGGCGGTGGCCAGGTTCGTCGCGACAAGCGCGACGTCCATGGCTGGGTCATTCTCGACAAGCCGCTTGGCATGACCTCGACCCAGGCGGTCGCTGTCGCCAAGCGTCTGTTCCAGGCCAAGCGCGCCGGCCATGCCGGCACCCTCGATCCGCTCGCCTCCGGCGGCCTGCCGATCGCGCTCGGCGAAGCCACCAAGACCGTTCCTTTCGTGATGGATGGCCGCAAGCGCTATCGTTTCACTGTCGCCTGGGGCGCCGAGCGCGATACCGACGACACCGAAGGCCGGGTTACCCAGACCTCGGATATCAGGCCAACGGCCGAGCAGATCCGCGCGCTGCTGCCGCAGTTTACCGGTAATATCGAGCAGACCCCGCCGCAATATTCGGCCATCAAGATCCAGGGCGAACGCGCCTATGACCTCGCGCGCGACGGCGAAACCGTCCCGCTGGTTCCGCGCCCCGTTGTAATCCACGAATTAGTTCTTACAGAACAACCAGATAGCGACCATGCCGTGTTCGAGGCCGAATGCGGCAAGGGCACCTATGTGCGCGCGCTGGCCCGTGACATCGGCCGCCTGCTCGGCTGCTACGGGCATATCTCGTCGCTGCGCCGGACCCTGGTTGGCCCCTTCGCCGAAGCTGACATGATTCCACTGGCAGAATTGGAGGCTTTGTGCGATAGAGCCGCGTCTGGCGAGGGAAGCCTCGCCGACGCGCTACTGCCCGTTGAGACCGCGCTGGACGACATCCCGGCGCTGGCCGTCACACGGTCAGATGCGGCAAGGCTCCATCGGGGCCAAGCCGTCTTGTTGCGCGGACGGGATGCGCCTCATTGCAATGGCACGGTTTATGTCACGGTGTCGGGCCGGTTACTGGCCCTCGCCGAACTCAGCAATGGCGAGCTCATCCCCAAGCGCGTGTTCAACCTTTCCGGATTGGTTGCCAATCCGGTGCAAAAAGAAAGTCACTGACGATGTCGATTGCCGCCGAACGCAAAGCGGAAGTCATCAAGAACAGCGCCCTCAAGGCCGGCGATACCGGTTCGCCTGAGGTCCAGGTTGCCATCCTCTCGGAGCGCATCACCAACCTCACCGAACACTTCAAGACCCACACGAAGGACAACCATTCCCGTCGTGGTCTTCTGAAGCTGGTGTCTACCCGTCGTTCGCTTCTCGATTACATCAAGAAGAAGGACGAGGCCCGGTACAAGGCCCTGCTCGCAAAGCACGGCATTCGCCGCTAAGCGATTTAACGCGCGCAGCTCCTGCGCGCGTTTTCGCATGGATAGGTCCCACACAACCAAACCATGCCATTACGTAGTGCAGGCCAGAGTGGCCCGCACGATAGCGTCCAGCCGCAATCCGGCAGCTGGGCGATGACGGGCAAGGAGCCTGTCGCGCGGCGTGAAGCTAGAAGGCTTCAGGTCGCGACCATCGGAAGGATGGACGCCATTCGAAATTCACAAGCCAGAACTTCAGAAGGTTTGGCAGGCTGGCCGGACGCTGACTTCGCAGTTGTTGCGAAGCGTCTCGCAGTCTTGCGCAATTCTTCTGAAGCTCTGGCTTTTTGTTTTTCGGCGCCACGCCTTTCGTGAACCCATGAAAGATTCCAAACATGTTTAAACCTCATTCCGTCGAGATCGATTGGGGCGGCCGTCCGCTCAAGCTGGAAACCGGCAAGATCGCCCGTCAGGCTGACGGCGCCGTCATGGCCACCTATGGCGAGACCATCGTCCTCGCGACCGTCGTGGCCGCCAAGGCACCGCGCGAAGGCGTCGACTTCCTGCCGCTGACCGTCGACTATCAAGAAAAGGCTTACGCAGCCGGCCGCATTCCCGGTGGCTACTTCAAGCGTGAAGGCCGTCCGACCGAGAAGGAAACGCTGGTTTCCCGCCTGATCGACCGTCCGATCCGTCCGCTGTTCGCCGATGGCTGGCGCAACGAGACCCAGGTGATCGTGACCGTGCTCTCGCACGACATGGAAAACGATCCAGACGTGCTGGCCATGGTCGCTGCCTCGGCTGCGCTGACCCTGTCGGGCGCACCGTTCAAGGGCCCGATCGGCGCTGCCCGCGTCGCCTTCCAGAACGACGAGTACATCCTCAACCCGACCCTCGACGAGATGGCCGACACCCAGCTCGAGCTGGTCGTCGCCGGCACGTCGGATGCCGTGCTGATGGTGGAATCGGAAGCCAAGGAGCTTTCGGAAGAGATCATGCTCGGCGCCGTGATGTTCGGTCACCGCCACTTCCAGCCGGTGATCAAGGCGATCATCGAGCTCGCCGAGAAGGCCGCCAAGGAGCCGCGCGAAGTCACCGTCGTCGATGACAGCGCGCTCGAAAAGGAAATGCTCGGCATGGTCGAGCAGGAACTGCGCGCAGCCTACGCCATCCCGGTGAAGCAGGATCGCTACGCCGCCGTCGGCGTGGTGAAGAAGAAGGTCATGGATCACTACTTCCCGGAAGGGAAGGAGCCCGCTTACGACAAGCTGCGCATTGCCGGCGTGTTCAAGGAGCTCGAATCCAAGATCGTGCGCTGGAACATCCTCGACACCGGCAAGCGCATCGATGGTCGCGATTCCAAGACCGTCCGCAGCATTCTCGCCGAAGTCGGCGTGCTGCCGCGTGCGCATGGTTCGGCGCTGTTCACCCGCGGTGAAACCCAGGCCGTGGTTGTCACCACGCTCGGCACCGGCGAAGACGAGCAGTATATCGACTCGCTGTCGGGAACGTACAAAGAGACGTTCCTGCTGCACTATAACTTCCCTCCCTACTCGGTCGGTGAGACCGGTCGTCTGGGCGGCACCAAGCGTCGCGAAATCGGCCACGGCAAGCTCGCCTGGCGCGCGATCCATCCGGTGCTGCCGGGCCACCACGAGTTCCCCTACACCATCCGCGTGGTGTCGGAGATCACCGAGTCGAACGGTTCGTCCTCTATGGCCTCGGTCTGCGGCGCGTCGCTCGCGCTGATGGATGCCGGCGTGCCCTTGAAGCGTCCGACGGCGGGTATCGCCATGGGCCTGATCCTCGAAGGTTCGCGCTACGCGGTCCTGTCGGACATCCTGGGTGATGAAGATCACCTCGGCGACATGGACTTCAAGGTGGCCGGCACCGAGCAGGGCATCACCTCGCTGCAGATGGACATCAAGATCGCCGGTATCACCGAAGAGATCATGAAGGTCGCTCTCGCCCAGGCGAAGGACGGTCGCGTTCACATCCTCGGCGAAATGGCGAAGGCGCTCACCAATGCCCGCGCCGAGCTCGGCGAATACGCACCGCGCATCGAGACCTTCAAGATCGCCACCGACAAGATCCGTGAAGTGATCGGCACCGGCGGCAAGGTGATCCGCGAGATCGTCGAAAAGACCGGCGCCAAGGTCAACATCGAAGACGACGGCACCGTGAAGGTGGCTTCGTCGGATGGTGAGGCCATGAAGGCGGCCATCAAGTGGATCAAGTCGATCGCTTCCGATCCGGAAGTCGGCCAGATCTACGAGGGCACCGTCGTCAAGGTGATGGAGTTCGGTGCATTCGTGAACTTCTTCGGCGCCAAGGACGGTCTGGTTCATATCAGCCAGCTCGCCGCCGGCCGCGTGCAGAAGACCTCGGACGTCATCAAGGAAGGCGACAAGGTCAAGGTCAAGCTGCTCGGCTTCGACGATCGCGGCAAGACGCGCCTGTCGATGAAGGTTGTCGACCAGGAGACTGGCGAAGACCTCGAAGCGAAGCAGAAGGCCGAAGGCGAAGCCGCTCCGGCCGCCGAGTAAGCCTTGCGCTGAATGAATAAGAAAAGGGCGGCCGCGAGGCCGCCCTTTTTGTTTTGTGTAGCTGATGCGCCGAAGCGGATGGTCTCCCTCCCCTGAGCGAAGCGAATGGGGTCCGACGGACGAATTCGTCCGTCGTAGGTGGCGCGTAGCGCCGGGTGGGGAGCCCCACATGACGTCCTTCGGTGTGGAGAAACCCCACCCGTCTCGAAGCTCGCTGAACGCTCGCCTCTCACCACCCTCCCCACGGCGCGGCTTCGCCGCTTGGGGGAGGTAGAAGAACCGCGCGTTACTCCCGCCGCGCTCATACCGGCGTCGCGGCAAAGGGCATGCAGGCCGCTGCCATGGCGGCGACATGACGATGGTCGGTACCGCAGCAGCCGCCCAGGATGCGGATTGCGGGGAACGCCTGCCGAAGACGACGATAGCGCTGTGCGAGATCGTCCGGATCTCCCGCGTCGAGCGTCTCCGCCTCGTCGAGTTCGGCGTGGCTGAGGGTGGATGCATTGGCGCGGATGCCATGGATCCGCTGCACCCAGGCTTCGTTCGCGTGCAGCGCGCCTTCGAAATGAGACGGATGGGCGCAGTTGATCATGTAGTAGGCCGGGGACGCTTCCGTCGCGAGATCGGTCGCCTCGATCGCGTGACGCAGTGGTGTACCATCGGCCAGCCGTCCGTCGGTCTCCACCGTAAAGGAGATGACGCAGGGCATATCGAGCGATCGCGCAGCCCTTGCGATGCCAACGGCCTCGTCAATCGTCGAGAGCGTAAAGGCGGTGACCATGTCGGCCGCTGTCCCGGCGAAGCTCGTGATCTGGGTGCGATGATAGTCCTCGGCTTCCGGCGCAGTCATGTGGCCAGCCTTGTAGCCGTCTCCGCGCGGGCCGATGGCGCCGCTGATGACACAAGGCATGGCCTCGGTCTCCCATTCGTCGCGGAGCTCCACAAGCAGGTCGATCGCAGCGACATTGGCCGCATGAAGCGCGCCGGCGTCGTGGCCGAGCCTGTCGCCCCAGTCCGGATTGGCGCGCCATGTCGCGCTGTCGAGCACGAAGCCGGCGCCTTGTGTCCGCGCGGTCTCCAGATAGGGTCGGTAATAGGCTTTCAGCCGGTCTCGCCCCGTCGTCGAGTCGAGCAGCACGAAGGAGGCGAAATGCGGCAGTTCGAGCCCGTCGTTGAAGATCAGCGACGTCTCCATGCCGCCGTCTGTGAGAAAGGCGCCGCGACGCTGCGGCAATGCGCTGCGATACTTGCTCATGGCGTGCTCCTGAACGGATACGCACGTGAGTCTGGTTATGGGCGAGCCAGTTCAGCGCGCAGCCTGATGCAACTTGTCGCATGGGCGGCGATAGCGCACACCGGTTCGCGGGAGCAGCAATCGAGGACGGACCAGAGTCCGTTCCATCTTCGATAGAGATTGCCGGTGCGTGAACTACTTCGTTCCTAGCCCCAGCGCATCCACCATCACGCGAAACACTTCCGTATTGTCCATCTGCCCCTTCACGCGATCGCTGCCCGGGCCCGTGGCCGTCAGGATCACGTCCTCACCCGAATGCACGCTGGCATTCATCATCGCCGGCAGATTACCCAGCCGCAGCATGGCGCCGGGCGCGTTCTTGTATTTTTCATTCGCCTTGAACGTATTTGGCGCCTCACCCGCTTCCGTCGGCTGGTTCGGTCCATCGAGCTTTGGCCGCAGCGTCTCATAATGATCTGGCACGCTCGCCGACATGATCGCCAGTCGCCGGCTCACATCCACGCGTGACGGATAACCATCCGCATCGGGGGCGGGGTAGTTCGGGAAGCCGGCCTTGTCATAGACGCCGATCCGCTCGCGCAGCGGCAGGTTCGTCTCCGCGCTCATGTCGTCATTGACGGTGCCGATCAGGCTGTTCGGATGGCTGTGATCCGACACCACAAGGATCAGCGTGTCGTCGCCGCGTTTGGCCGCCCATTCCTTGGCGAGCTTGACCGCATTATCGAGCATGATCACGTCATAGACGGCGCGATCGAAATCCAGCATATGCGCATATTTGTCGATCATGCCGGACTCGACCATCAGGACAAAGCCCTTGTCATTGCGCGACAGCACATTGAGGGCCGCCTGCACCTGTTCGGTGAGATCCGGCTGTTCCGGATTCTTTTTGACGCCGCCGCCCTTGAGGAATTTGCGGTCGAGGACGCCGTCCATGTTGCCGGGCGTGAACAGGCCGAGCAGTTTTGTGGTGTCCGTGTTGTCGGCCGTGGCTTTCAGTTCACCGGAGGTCCTTACATAGGGATAGCCGGCGTCTTTGAACTTGACGATGTAGTCCACTTCGTCGGCGCGCTTGCCGATATCGACCGCGCGCGGCAGGAAATTCGCCGCCCCGCCGCCGAGGATGACGTCGGGCTTCGCGGCAAACATCTGCGCGACGATCTCGTCATAGGCCGCGCGGCGGCGCGTATGCGCGACCATTGAGGCCGGGGTGGCGTCCTGGATCTCGGTATTCGTCACGATGCCGACGGCGAGATTGAGCTTGCGCTTCACGAGTGACGTGATGGTCTCGACCTTGGGATCGTCAAACACGTCGCGCGTGCGATCGGCATAGACGCCGAGCGCATTGGTCGCGCTCTTGTGCCCGGTCGTATAGGCGCTGGCAGAATTCGCGGAGTCGGTGATGATCGAATCCGTGCCGGCGGTGCCGACCAGCGCCATGCTCGGCATGTCGTCGATGGTGAGCTTGCCGCTGCTCTTACCTTCCTTGATGCCCTTGGACAGGATGCGCGCCGCCACCCGATGCGATAGCGACATGCCGTCGCCGACGAACAGGATGACATTCTTCGCACGGCGGGCGCCGGTGTCGTAGACGTTCCATGTCACCGACTTGGTGAGGTTGCCCGCCATGACATCGATCTTGTACGCGCCGGGCTTGTCGAGCACGACATCGCGCAGCACCAGCGCCGATTGATCCTTGCCGTCCTCGCGCTCGATATAGTCGGCGCTCTTGCCGAAAGCGGCTGTCGGGTCGGCGCCGTTGATGGTCACCTTGATGTCGGAAGCTGCGATCTTCTCGGGGAGCTCGACCTTGAAATCGAACTTGCTGCCTTTCAGGATTTCGGCGCGATCAATCGGATAGATCGTCTGGGCGTGACACGAGGCGCTCATGAAAAACGCCGCAAGAGCGGCGAGTGAAACGGCTTTGGTCATGGCAGCATCCCTCAGTGGCTTTCTGTCGCAGCAATCTCCATCAATAAAATGGCCGGATGTCACGTCAATGACATCCGGCCGGATGGTCTTTGTGCCGTAGGGCGGATAAGCGCAGCGTAATCCGCCGGCCGAATCCAAAATTGAAACTCCGCGGCGGATTACGGCTTCGCCTCATCCGCCCTACGTCCTCAATCCTTACCCAGCTTCGGGATCGTCGCGCCTTCGCCGGCGCTGATCAGGCCGGTCTTCGCATAGACGTTCAGCTTCGCGCGGGTATCGGTAATGTCGAGATTGCGCATGGTGAGCTGGCCGATGCGGTCCGCCGGCGTGAACGGGGCGTCCTCGACCTTCTCCATGCTCAGGCGCTCCGGCGCATAGGTCAGGTTCGGGCTCTGGGTATTCGCGATCGAATAGTCGTTGCCGCGGCGCAGTTCGAGCGTGACTTCGCCGGTGATGGCGCGGGCCACCCAGCGCTGTGCGGTCTCGCGCAGCATCAGGGCCTGCGAATCGAACCAGCGGCCCTGATACAGCAGGCGGCCGAGCTTCATGCCGTTCATGCGGTACTGCTCGATGGTATCCTCGTTATGGATGCCGGTGACGAGGCGCTCATAGGCGATGTGCAGCAGCGCCATGCCCGGCGCTTCATAGATGCCGCGGCTCTTGGCCTCGATGATGCGGTTCTCGATCTGGTCGCTCATGCCGAGGCCATGGCGGCCACCGATGGCATTGGCTTCCAGGAACAGCGCGACGGGATCGGCAAAGGTCTTGCCGTTCAGCGCGACCGGCTGGCCTTCCTCGAAACGCACCGAGACGCGCTCGGCCTTGACGGCGCAGTCGTCCTTCCAGAACGGCACGCCCATGATCGGATTGACGATGGTGATGCCGCTATCGAGATGTTCGAGATCCTTGGCCTCGTGGGTCGCGCCGAGCAGGTTGCTGTCGGTGGAATAGGCCTTCTCGGCGCTCATCTTGTAGGCGAAGCCATGCGCGGTCATGAAGGCCGACATTTCAGCGCGGCCGCCGAGCTCGTCGATGAACTGGTCGTCGAGCCAGGGCTTGTAGATCTTCAGTTCGGGATTGGTCAGCAGGCCGTAGCGATAGAAGCGCTCGATATCATTGCCCTTATAGGTCGAGCCGTCACCCCAGATATTGACGCCGTCTTCCTTCATGGCCGAGACCAGCATGGTGCCGGTCACCGCGCGGCCGAGCGGGGTGGTGTTGAAATAGGTGATGCCGCCGGTGGAGACGTGGAAGGCGCCAGCCTGGATCGCGGCGATGCCCTCATGCACGAGCTGGGCGCGGCAATCGACCAGACGGGCTTTCTCGGCACCGAACTCCATCGCCTTGCGCGGGATTTCGTCGTAATCGGCCTCGTCGGGCTGGCCGAGATTGGCGGTGTAAGCGAAGACCTTCGCGCCCTTCTGCTTCATCCAGAGCAGCGCCGCCGACGTATCGAGGCCGCCGGAAAAGGCGATGCCGACATTCTTGCCGGTGGGGAGGCTCTTGAGGATCGTGGTCATGGGGCGTCCAATCGGGGCTATTTTCGGTGATATCAGCCGCGCCTGCGGCGCTTTGGTCAGCGATAGCGCGGCCGGGCAAAGCCCGTCAACGCGGCTTCAATCGTGATGCTGCTCGGTGATCCGGCTGCCCAGCGATGGTTTTGGCGGATTGCGGCCGGACAGCATCCGGCGCCGCCAGGCATAGCCGGGCCAGGCGATTTTCGTCAGCCAGCGGTCGATGCCTTCATCCGTCATCCGGGTCCGCGGCCAGCGGTAGATCCATCCGTGTACCAGCCAGATCACCAGAAACGAGGCCAGGCCGGCGATCATCACGTCGGTGAAGAAATGCCCGCCAAAGGCCATCCGCCAGCCCGAGGTGGCGAGGCCGAACACCGTTGCGGCCACATAGGCGGCCGGGCGAAGCGCCGGCGGCGCCAGCGCGGCTGGCGCATAGGTCCAGAATGCCGTGGCACCCTCGCCGGAGAAGAACGAGCAGTTGCGGACGCATTGCCCGCTCGGGTCCCACCAGGCCTTGAACTGCCAGGGGCCGCCGAATTCGGTCACGGCAACGGGGCGCGGGCGGCTCCAGAAGGTTTTGAAGGTGAAATTGGTGAGGAAGCCCGCCGACATCAGCATGGTGATGACCAGAAAGGCCATGGTGCGGCCCTTCACCAATAGCGGCCGGTTCGGCCAGATCAGCTTGACGATCAGCGCCAGGATTGACGGTGCGACGAAGGCCCAGGCGATCCACATGGCCGCGTTGCGCGCGAACTGCGCATAGGGCAGCCCCGAATAGGTGAAATCACGGGTTTCGGGACTGAAGAACAGCGCCGCGAGCTTGAGATCGAGCTCGGGCCAGACGCCGAAAATCACGAGGATCGCTGCAAGCAGCACGAGCGCAATGAGGAGGCCAGTCCGGTTCATGGCGGGCGGTTTATCCGAGGCGCGGGGGGAAGGAAAGTTAAAGCGCTATGGTTTTGCTGTGGCATCCGGCTGCGGCGGCAGGTGCCGCGGCTGCTTCCATCGGCCGGCATTGCGGCCGGCGATCACCCAGTAGATCAGCCCGGCAATGATGCCGGCGCCGGTCATCACTTCGAGGTGACGGCGCACGATGCCGTCGAATGTCATGGTGGTGGCGTCATAGGGGATCAGGCCGAGATAGCAGGCAAGGCCGACCACGGCGCCACCGAGCGCATAGGCCAGCACGGCGCGGATATTGAAGGTCTCGGTGATCACGACGACGATCAGCGCGGGGATCAGGGCGAAGCCCGAGAAGAAGATGAAGCCGAAGCCGATCAGGACATTGATCGCATCGGGATTCACCATCCCGGTATCCATGGCGCTGAGTTCGGGAAACAGGATCGAGAAAATGATGATCGTGCCGCCGACCATGGACGCCACGCAGAAGGCAAACAGGATGACGATGATGCGGCCGATCAGGGACATGGATATTTTCGTAGCCCGGATGAAGCGAAGCGCAATCCGGGATCAGGAGACATGAGAAAACGCCGGTCCCCGGATTGCGCTGCGCTTCATCCGGGCTACACGACGGAGCTTATCAATCCGTCATCGCCATCGCGCGCAGCGCCTGCCGCTCACGCGCCGACAGCTTTTCCGTCTCCGACTTCAACTGCCCGCAGGCTGCGAGAATGTCGCGGCCGCGCGGCGTGCGCACCGGCGAGGAATAGCCGGCATTGAAAACATATTCGGAAAACGCCTCGATCTGCGCCCAGTCGGAGCATTCGTAGCGCGTACCCGGCCATGGATTGAACGGGATTAGATTGATCTTGGCGTGGATGCCCTTGAGCATCTTCACCAGCAGTTTCGCATCTTCCAGCGAATCGTTGATGCCCTTCAGCATCACATATTCGAACGTGATGCGTCGGGCGTTGGACGCGCCGGGATAGTCGCGGCACGCCTGCAGCAATTCCTTCAGCGGATATTTCTTGTTCAGCGGCACCAGCTCGTTGCGCAGCTCGTCGCGCACCGCATGCAGCGAGATCGCCAGCATCACGCCGATTTCCTCGCCGGTGCGCTTGATGTTCGGCACCACGCCCGAGGTCGACAGCGTGATGCGTCGGCGCGAAATGCCGATGCCTTCATTGTCTGAGACGATCAGCAGCGCGTCGCGCACCGCGTCGAAATTGTAGAGCGGCTCGCCCATGCCCATCATCACGATATTGGTGATGCGGCGATTGGCATTCGGGGTATCGCGGTCGGCCCAGTCATTCAGCCGGTCGCGCGCGACCATGATCTGGCCGACGATTTCGCCCGGCGTCAGGTTGCGCACCAGGCGCTGGGTGCCGGTATGGCAGAACGAGCAGTTCAGGGTGCAGCCGACCTGCGAGGAAACGCAGAGCGTGCCACGGTCGGTCTCGGGGATATAGACGCACTCGACCTCATGGGCGCGTTCGCCATGGGTGCCCGAGGGCAGCTTCAGCAGCCATTTGCGGGTGCCGTCGTTGGAGATCTGCTCGACCGCCACTTCCGGCCGATCGACCGTGAAGTGCTGCTCCAGCTCGGCACGCATGTCTTTGGAAATGCTGGACATTTCCGCGAAGCTCTGCACCCCGCGATAATACAGCCAGTGCCAGATCTGCTGGCTGCGCATCTTCTGCTGGGCCGGCTTGACGCCGATGGAACCGAGCTTCTCGGCGATCTGCGCGCGGGACAGGCCGATCAGCGACGGTTTTGCCAGCGGCACATAGGTTTCCGTCGCGATCTTCTCCAAGGGAACCTGGAGCGCGTGGGTCTCAACGGCAGTGCTGGCCTCGGCAGAAGCGGGGGTCATGGCGTTCGATCTGTGATGTCGCGGGATTGAAGCCTCAGATAGGCTTTTCACGCCCGGATGAAAAGCCGCCAAATGCGGCAATATTAACGGCGGCAAGGCGTTGGCGAGGTGCCGGGCTGCATTTGCGCCGGCCACGGCCGCGCCGAAGGCTGCCGGCACCTATCGTCGTGACCCAAAAGGCTCACTCATAAAAATATGCACGCTGTAGTCGAAATTACTCGCATGGCGAGTGGTGTCGATTCTGTGCGTCTGGTAGTCGATTAGTGTTAAAATACCGTTTCGTAGACGATCGGCCGTTGGCCGAGGTCGCAGGATTACCGTCATGCCGCATTCGCCTTCTGTATCTGGTCGCCCTGCCGCAATGCCGGCCTCGGTCACTTGCGAGCCAGGCTCGCGCCGCGCCCGGTTTTGCCTGACGGCCAGCATCCTGGCGCTCACGCTCTCATTGTCGCAGCCCTCATATGCGCAACTGGCGGGCGGCAGCGGCGGTGCAACGGCAGCCGGCGGGGGCGGTGGCGCTGGCGGTGTGTACGATATGGATACCGGTGTAACCGCCAATGGCGCGAATGGCGCGACCTCCGGTCAGGGCGGCGGCGGCGGTGGCGGCGGCAGCGCGGGCGAAACCGGCGCAAATGGCGGCGTCGGTGGTGCTGCCGCAACCGGAGAACTCGGCGGCGCCGCAGGCGCAGGCGGCGTTGCAGCCGGAGGCAGTTTGGTTGGTGGTGACGGTGGCTGGGGCAGCCCCGGTTCGGCGGTCGGCGCCGGCAGTGGTGGCGGCGGCGGTGGTGGTGGAGCGCACGGAGGCATTCTCGGCAGCCACAACAGTCCTGGTTCCGTTGTCCGTGGGGGCTATGGCGGCGACGGGGGCGCCGCCAGCGGGAACGCAGGCGGCGGTGGCGGTGGCGGCGGGGGGTACGGTCTGATCGTGACCGGTGGCGGGTCCGTGGTCTTGTCTGTTTCGACTGCTATTGCAGGCGGCGATGGAGGGCTTGGCGGCAACGCTGTAGCCGGTCGCGGCGGAAACGGCGGTGATGGTGGGATAGGCCTCTACTTTTCCAATGGAGGTACGCTGACAAACTTGGGAGGCGTGGTCCTGGGCGGCTACGGAGTCGCCGGCGGCACGTCGGTGACCGGCTCGGCAGGCGCGTGGGGCGTTGGCGGCGCGGGCGTCGTCGGCGCGGGAATCTCAATCGACAACCGCGGGGGACAAATTTCCGGCGGAGAGCAAGCCATAGGGGTCGCCGATGCGATTACCTTCACGGGTGGCGCCAATAGCCTGTGGCTGGACGGCGCCAGCGTTCTGAGAGGAAATATCGGTCTCGCCAGCGGTAGTTCGCTCAGCTTCGTTCAGGACACGGACGTCACGCTGGGCAACAACATTACCGGAGCCGGGGCCGTCATCCAGGCAGGCACCGGCGTCCTGACCTTATCGGGTAGCAACACCTATACCGGCGCAACGACGGTTTCGGTCGGAGAATTGCGGGCAGGTGCCGGCAACGCGTTCGGCAATAACAGCGCCGTGACGGTTTCGGCGGGAGCCCTGCTGAATCTGAATGGATTCGCGCAGACGGTCGGATCGCTGGCGGGCACCGGCGATGTGTCGCTGGGCACTGCGACGCTCACCGCTGGCGGAAACAATACGGACACCGCGTTGTCGGGTGTCATCTCGGGCAGCGGCGGCCTCATCAAGACGGGCAGCGGCAGGCTGACGCTGTTGGGCGCAAATTCATATTCGGGCCCAACCACCATTAGCGCCGGCATCCTCAATGTCGGCAGCGATACCGCGCTGGGATCCGGCAATGCCTCGGTCGCAAGCGGGGCAGCGCTGGAACTTCAGGGCGGCGTGATCCTTGACAACAACCTCACACTCAACGGCATTGGCACCGGCAGCGGCGCGCTGCATCATCTTGGAGGATCAGACAGCTTCGTTTTCGGCACCGTGACTTTGGGATCAGATGCCAAGATCACGTCGAGTGGTGCTGCGCTGGGGCTGGCCAGGATTGTCGGCAACAATACGACATTGACGATCGATGGGGACGGGGATGTCCTGACCGACAGCGTGTCGCTCGGTACCGGCGGTGTCATCAAGAATAACACGGGCTATTTCGTGATCGCCGGCACCGGGACCTATACGGGCACGACCCAGATCAATGCCGGCTATTTGCAAGTCAACGGGTCTGGCATGCCTGATGCGGGCGAGGTCATCATCGCCCCGGATGCATGGTTGCTGATATATGCGTCGGAAACCATCGGTTCGGTCCATGGGGGCGGCAATGTCAGCGTCAATGTCGATCAGACGCTCACGACGGGCGGCAACAATGCATCGACTTTGTTGTCAGGCACGATTTCCGGCAGCGGAGCAAGTCTCGTCAAGACCGGCACCGGCACATTCACCCTCGCGGGCAGGAACACCTATACCGGCACGACCACGGTCGATGGCGGCACGCTCAGCGTCAACGGCTCGATCGCGACCTCGTCGCTGACCACGGTCAATGCCGGCGGCAGTCTCGGCGGCAACGGCATCGTCGGCAATACCACCATCAATGGCGGCGCGCTGGCGCCCGGCAATTCCATCGGCCTGCTCACGGTGCAGGGCAATCTCGTCTTCACGTCAGCCTCGAGCTACATGGTCGAGGTGTCGCCGGCCGATGCCGACCGCGTCAATGTCACCGGCACTGCGACGCTCGGCGGCGCCACGGTGAATGCAAGCTTCGCACCGGGCACCTATGTGGCCAGGCAATATACGATCGTGAACGCTGCCGGCGGCGTCGTCGGGACGTTCGGTTCGCAGGTCAACACCAATCTGCCGTCGAACTTCACATCGAATCTCAGCTACGACGCCAACAACGCCTATCTCAACCTGACGCTCGGCTTCACGCCGCCGGCCCAGGCGCAGTTCAATGCCAACCAGAGCAATGTCGCCAATGCGCTGACTGGTTTCTTCAACCGCACCGGCGGCATTCCGCTGGTATTCGGCGCCCTGAACGCGGAGGGCCTGTCGCAGGTGTCCGGCGAACTCGGCAGCGGCGCGCAACAGACGACATTCGACGCCATGAACCAGTTCATGGGCGTGATGACCGATCCGTTCACGGCCGGTCGCGACCAAAGCGCGACAGGCTCTGCCATTCCGTTCGCGGACGAAGCGCTGGCCTATGCCGCCAAGCGTCGGCCGAGCGATGCGCTCGCCGCAATCTATCGCAAGGCACCGCCGGTGGCGCCGGTGTTTCAGGAGAGCTGGAACGTCTGGGCCGCCGGCTTCGGCGGCTCGCGCAGCACCGATGGCACGGACGGCACCAACAATGCGACCGCAAGCATTTACGGAACCGCGGTCGGCGCCGATTATCGCTTCTCGCCGGATACGATCGCGGGCTTCGCGCTCGCCGGCGGCGGCACGAATTTCTCGGTGAATGGCGGCGGTGCCGGCCGTTCGGACCTGTTCCAGGCCGGCGCTTTCGTGCGGCATAGCGTCGGTTCGGCCTATATTACCGCGGCTGCGGCCTATGGCTGGCAGGACATCACGACCGACCGCAATGTCACGGTGGCCGGGCTGGATCGCCTGCATGCGGAGTTCAGCGCCAATGCCTGGTCCGGCCGCATCGAGGCGGGCCATCGCTTCGTCCTGCCGTGGGTCGGCGGCCTCGGCGTGACGCCTTATGCGGCGTTGCAGGCCACCGCCTTCGATCTGCCGTCCTATGCGGAGACGGCCGCCGGCGGCGCGACCACTTTTGCGCTGGCCTATTCCGGAAAGACGGCGACCACGACACGCAGCGAACTCGGCCTGCGCGGCGACAAGGCGTTCATCGTCGATGACGCGGTGCTGACGCTGCGCGGCCGCGCCGCCTGGGCCTATGACTTCAACAGCGACCGCAATATCACGGCGACCTTCCAGACCCTGCCGGGCGCAAGCTTCGTCGTGGATGGCGCCGCGCAGGCGCGCTATGCCGCGCTGACCACGGTGGCTGCCGAAATGAAGTGGATCAACGGCTGGTCCGTGGCTGCCAGTTTCGAAGGCGAGTTTTCCGAGGTGACGCAGAGCTATGCAGGCAAAGGCGTCGTGCGCTACGCGTGGTGATGCCTGTCGGGCGTTATCCGCCTCGCCGCGGTCCGCGATCAACGGTCCCAGTGACCCAAACACCTCGCCTGCCGCACGATTCAATTTGCAGTGGCAAATACACGTGCGCTTCGGTGGTCTCTCCGTACCTCACCTGTTACGGGGAAATGTTGCCAGTGAATGAATTGTCGGCCTCTGGCCGAGGCCCTACGGGATCCATCATGTTGCGCTCGCGTTCCATGTCCATTTGCCCCGCCGTAAATTCCACCGAAGCGGTTTCCGCCCGAACCGCGCGTAATTGTCCGATCCTTGCGAAGCCTTCGGCCGCAGGCCGATCACTGCGGCGCCGGACGGCGCATGCGATGGCCGGCGTTGCATTGATGGCCCTCCCGGCCGCGGTCATGGTGATGCCGCTTACGACGATGCCGGCCCTGGCAGATGGCGGAAACGGGGGCGGTTCCATGGAGTTCCCCCTTGTTTGGCCGGCCACGCTGGGAGGTGGCGCCGACGTGCCGATTGGAACAGGCGGCGCTGGCGGCATACCGACTGGACAGACCAGCGGCTCTGGAGCAGCGGGAGGAGGCGCAGGTGAGACCGGAGGCGTCGGCGGCGCCGGTTGGCCTGGTGCCCCCGGCACCTTCGGTGGTGCTGGCGGGATTGGCGGAATTGGCCCGGGCGGTGCAGGCGGTGATGGAGGGTCGGTCACCCGTGGCGGTGGCGGTGGCGGCGGCGGCGGCGCACATGGCTATGTTGGCACCGCTCTCCCGACCATTGTGACAACTGGTGGAAAAGGCGGCGATGGTGGCACGGGAAGCGGAGGAGGCGGTGCTGCCGGCTATGGAGCGGTGGTGACCGGCGCCGGGTCTCTCGGTGTGCTGAGCAATGCCGTGACCGGCGGACTTGGCGGATGGGGCGGGCGCTCCGCGCAGGGATGGGCTGGCGGCGACGGCGGCTCGGGTGGCATAGGACTTTATCTGACAGCCAATGCAACCTTGCAGATCGCGAGTTCCGTGACGGGCGGCTCGGCCGGCTTTGCCGGCGTCTCTGACACCGGCGGCTACACTGCTGCCCGAGGCGGCAATGGCGGTGTTGGCCTTTATTTGGCGGCAGGCGGTACCGTCACCAACACAGGATCGATCAAAGGCGGTTTTGGCGGACAGGGTGGGCAGCAGGATGACGGACCCCGCGGCGGCGACGGGGGAATCGGCGTGTATTTTGCGGCGGGCGGCACGCTGATCAATGCAGGCGTGATCGAGGGAGGCTGGGGAGGCTTCGCTGGTGCTGGTGGCACTCCTGAATCAGACGCACTTGTGGGTGACGGCGGTGAGGGCATCGTGGGATCGAATCTCTCGATCGTGAATTCCGGGAGCATCAGCCGCGGCTTGTCTTCGAATCGCAACCCCGAAGTCGCAATCAGGTTCACGGGCGGCGTCAACAGCCTGACCATCACGGCAAGTTCTTCCATTGAGGGCGACGTCATCGCTGCGTCGCGCGCCGACACGTTCGGGCTCGGCGGAACGACGAATGCGAGCTTCGATCTGTCGCAGCTCGGCGGACAATATCGCGGCTTCGGCATCCTGCAGAAATCCGACAGCAGCACCTGGACCCTGAGTGGCGCCGCCGACACGGCGATGGCCTATCAGGTTCTCGCCGGCACGCTCGATCTCGGCGCGACGTCTCAGACGGTGGCTTCGTTGTTGCTGACCGGCGGCGTCCTGCGCAACGGCACTATCACCAGTGCGGGACCGTTCGACCTGCAGTCGGGCACCGTCTCGGCGGTTCTCGCCGGCACAAGTGGGCTGGCGAAGACCACGGCCGGCACTGTCGTGTTGTCCGGCGCCAACACCTATACGGGCGCAACCACTGTCAGTGCGGGGACACTGCGAGCGGGCGCCGGCAATACGTTCTCCAGCGGCAGTGCGGTCACCGTGTCCAGCGGCGCCACGCTGGACCTGAACGGATTTGATCAGACCATCGGCTCGCTGGGCGGCGCCGGCTCGGTCACGCTCGGCTCGGGACAACTGACCGCCGGCGGGGACAATACAAATACTCTGTTCTCGGGGACCGTCTCCGGCACCGGTGTGCTGGAGAAGGCCGGCACCGGCACGATGGTGCTGACAGGCGTGAGCGCCGCCAGCACAATGATTTCAGCGGGCACGTTGCAGATCGGCAATGGCGGCACATCGGGTGAGGTGGTCGGCGATGTGGCCAATGCAGGCGTCCTCGCCTTCAACCGCTCCGACGTGGTGAATTTCACAGGCGCCATTGGCGGCACCGGCTCCGTTCGTCATCTCGGTTCGGGAACGACGATCCTGTCCAGCGTCAGTTCCTATCTCGGCGGCACCACGGTCGAAGCCGGCGCGATCAACGTCCAGAACGACTCGGCCCTCGGCACCGGCGCCGTGTCGGTCACCGGCGGCGCGGCGCTGGAAATACAGGGCTCCGGCCTGCACGTCACCAATGCGCTGACGCTGAACGGTGCGGGCGTCGCTGATGGCGGCGCGCTGCGCAATGTGTCGGGCGGCAATTTCTACGACGGCACCATCACGCTCGGCTCTGCCTCCCGGATCAATTCGGATGTGGGCTCGACCTTGACCGTGAATGCGATCACGGGCGCCGGTACGACGCTGTCGCTGGGCGGCCTCGGTACGGTCGTGACCGGCGCGATCAACACCGGGACTGGCGGCTTGATCAAGGACGGCACCGGCACCGCGTATCTGGCCGGGGCCAACACCTATACCGGAACCACGACAGTGAATGACGGCCTGCTCGTGCTGCAAGGCGGATCGGCGATCGCCGACACCGGCGCCGTCGTGGTCAATGGCGGTGGCATCCTGCATGTGCAGGCCTCTGAGACGATCGGCTCGCTGGCGGGCGCCGGCACTGTCAACGTCACCGGCGGCCGGCTGCTCTCCACCGGCGTGGACAATACATCGACGACATTCTCGGGCGCGATCAACGAACTCGCCGGGCCCATCGAGCTGTTCAAGCTCGGCGCCGGCACCTTCACGCTGGCGGGCACCAGCACCTATACCGGGGCAACCAATGTCGATGGCGGCACGCTCAGCGTCAACGGCTCGATCGCGGCGTCGTCGCTGACCGTCGTCAATGCCGGCGCCACGCTCGGCGGCAACGGCACCGTCGGCAACACCACCATCAATGGCGGCACGCTGGCGCCCGGCAATTCCATCGGCCTGCTCACGGTGCAGGGCAATCTCGTTTTCACGTCAGCCTCGCGCTACATGGTCGAGGTGTCGCCGGCCGATGCCGATCGCGTCAATGTCACCGGCACTGCGACGCTCGGCGGCGCCACGGTGAATGCAAGCTTCGCACCGGGCACCTATGTGTCGCGCCAATATACGATCGTGAATGCCGCGGGGGGCGTCGTCGGGACGTTCGGGGCGCAGGTCAACACCAATCTGCCGTCGAACTTCAAATCGAGCCTCGGCTACGATGCGCGCAACGCCTATCTCAATTTGACGCTGGACTATACCCCGCCGGGGACGCCGGAAACTCCGGGGACGCCCGGGACGCCAGGGACACCGCCGCCGCCCCTTGTGCCGCTCACCGGCAACCAGACCAATGTCGGCAATGCGCTGGTCGGCTTCTTCAACCGCACCGGCGGCATTCCTCTGGTGTTCGGCGCCCTGAATGCGGAGGGCCTGTCGCAGGTGTCCGGCGAACTCGGCAGCGGCGCGCAGCAGACGACCTTCGACGCGGTCAACCAGTTCATGGGCGTGATGACCGATCCGTTCATGGCCGGTCGCAGCATCGACCCGAACAGCGCCGCGATCCCCTATAACGGTGAAGCGCTGGCCTATGCCGGCAGGGGCCGGCCGAGCGATGCGCTCGCTGCGATCACTCGCAAGGCACCGCCGCTGGCGCCGGTGTTCCAGGCAAGCTGGAACGTTTGGGCGGCAGGCTTCGGCGGCTCGGGCAGCACCGATGGCAATGCGGCTGCCGGATCGAACAAGACGACGTCGAGCATCTATGGCACCGCGGTCGGCGCCGATTACTGGTTCTCGCCGGCCACCGTCGCCGGCTTCTCGCTCGCCGGCGGCGGCACGAATTTTTCGGTGGATGGCGGCGGTGCAGGCCGCTCCGATCTGTTCCAGGCCGGCGCCTTCGTGCGGCACGGCGTCGGTTCGGCCTATGTCATCGCGGCTGCGGCCTATGGCTGGCAGGACATCACGACCGACCGTAATGTCACGGTCGCAGGGCTCGATCGGCTGCATGCAGAATTCAGTGCCAATACCTGGTCCGGTCGCATCGAGGCCGGCAATCGCTTCGTGCTGCCATGGGTCGGCGGCCTCGGCCTGACGCCCTATGTTGCCGGGCAGGCCACCGTGTTCGACCTGCCGTCCTATGCGGAGACCGCCACGGCCGGCACGACCACTTTTGCGCTGGCCTATTCCGGCAGGACCATCACCGCGACGCGCAGTGAACTCGGTCTGCGCAGCGACAAGTCGTTCGCCGTCGATGACGCGATCTTCACTCTGCGTGGCCGTGCGGCATGGGCGCATGACTTCAATTCCGACCGCAACGTCACAGCGACGTTCCAGGCCCTGCCGGGCGCAAGCTTCGTGGTGAATGGCGCCGCGCAGGCGCGCAATGCCGCGCTGACCACCGTGTCTGCCGAAATGAAGTGGATCAACGGCTGGTCCGTGGCCGCAAGTTTCGAAGGCGAGTTTTCCGAGGTGACGCAGAGCTATGCAGGCAAAGGCGTCGTTCGCTACGCGTGGTGACGCCTGTAGGGCGTCAGGCGGATCAGCTGAACCGGTTGCGAAGCGCGCCCGGTGGTAAACTCCGGCGTAAATTCGCCTGCCGCCTGCACGTGGCGAACAAGAGCAGATGACGCTTCGCCAATCCGCCCTGCAATTACCTCCGGCACTCCTGCGCGACCTTGTCCAGCGCCTGGGCCAGGCCCTTCAGCGAGAACGAGTCCGTGGTCTCGGTTCCCTTGGACGAGAGACCCTTCACGGTCACATCGCCGGCCTTGCGCAGTGCCTCGACCAGACGCTCTTCCTCGGCGGCATTCTTGATCCAGAGCCCGTCGCCCTGGGTGTACATCGCGAATTTTGCGCCACCGACATCGAGAGTGGACTCATAGCCCGGCTTCAACTGATAGCCGATCATGATCGAGACTTCGTTGCTCACCTTCTCGGCCGGTCGCGTCGAGATGAAGGCGTAAGCGGGATCGCGTGGACGATTGGCAGGATTGGTCTTCGAGGAAGACGGCTTAGCCAGCGCGAAGCATACTTTCTTGCCGCCGGGTGACGCGGTGTAGGCACCCCATGGGCCGAACTGTCCGAGCAGTGTCGGCTCGGCACTGCCGGCGGCAGCAGGTGCCTGCTTGGCCGGTGCGGCCTTGCCCTTGGCAGCCGTCTGCGCCTGCGCAAGATCGGACATGCCGATCATCGCCACGCTCAAGGATACAACTGTCAGGATTCGCCGCACGGACATCAGGTGTCGATCCTCTATCTTTGTGACTGGAAGATGGCCTGGAATCACGCGCGCCAACAGTCTTGCAGATAAACGGTGCGGCGTTGTTTGGAAAGGCTCGCACGTCGCGTCGAAAGATAGCAGTCCGCGATGGACTGCGCGCGGAACGCGAAGAGTCGTCCTCAGTTTTTCGTGCGGCCCGCGCGCTGCGTCGCCCATTGCGCATCGGTCCAGTGCAGCAAGTCTTCCGCGCCCGATGAACGCAGATGCGCGCCGCCATCCTGCACGACCATCTCGCCATTGATGTAGCCGGCCTGATCGGAAATCAGGAAGCTGGCGAGATTGGCGAGCTCGCCGTGTTCGCCGACACGGCCGAGCGGATTGCGCGCAGCAGGGCCGGAGTCGCGGCCCTCCGGGTGGAGCTGCCCGGTCGCGCCCGGCGTCGGGAAAGGCCCCGGTGCAATCGCCACGAGGCGAACGCCCTTGGGTCCCCATTCGACAGCGAGCGATTTCGTCATCGCCAGCAAAGCGGACTTCGCCATGGCGGATGGCATGGTGAAGGCGCGGCCGGTGATGGTCGACGTGGAGAGGATGCTGAGCACCACGCCTTTGTGATTCGACTCGATCCAGCGGCGTCCCGCTTCGAGCGTACAATACATCGCACCATGCAGTGTCGGCGCGAGGATCGCGTCCACAGCGCGCGCGGAGAGATGTTCGCTCTGCGCGATGAAGGTTGCCGCTGCATTGTTGACGAGGATGTCGAGCGGGCCGTCCTGCCAGATGGCGGTCATCATCTCGGCGACGGCGTTGGCATCGCGGATGTCGCAGGTGAAGGTGCTGACCCGCGCTTCGTGTTCGGTGCGGAGTTGTGCGGCGGCTTCTTCCAGCAACGCGCCGCGTCGTCCGCAGATGATGATCTCTGCACCCAGTTCCGCAAAGCGGCGACTCATCGCCGCGCCAAGCCCGGAGCCGCCGCCGGTCACGAGAATGCGCTTGCCGGCGAGGAGACTTTTTTCAAACATTGTTCGCTTCTCCATTATCCGCAAAGCGGAATGCGCGCCGTCAATGACGGTTGCAGGCTTGCGCTAATTCCTTCATGAATCGCTCAACTGTCTCAAGCCGAAAGCCAGGTGCATCGATGAAAGCTATTCTCTGCTCGCAATATTGCGAACCCGACGATCTCGTTTTTGCCGATGTGGAGGATCCCGTTGCCGGTGAAGGGCAGGTGGTCATCGCCATCAAATCGGCGGCGCTGAATTTCTTCGACATCCTGATGATCCAGGGCAAGTATCAGATCAAGCCGCCCTTCCCGTTCTCGCCGGCCGCAGAGGTTGCGGGCATCGTCGAAAGCGTTGGTGCAGGTGTGACCTCGCTGAAGGTCGGCGATCGCGTCGTTGCTTCTATCGGCCATAATGGCGCCCGGCAGAAGGTTGCCGCGGCCGCTGCCTCGGTGATCAAGATTCCCGACAATCTCGACTTCGACCGTGCGGCCGGCGTCATCGTGATCTACGGCACCGCGCTGCATGCGCTGGAAGATCGTGCTTCGCCGAAGCCGGGTGAAACCCTCGCCGTGCTGGGCGCCGCCGGCGGCACCGGCCTCGCCGCCTGCGAACTCGGCAAGCTGCTCGGCCTCAAGGTCATCGCCTGCGCATCATCGGACGAGAAGCTCGACTTTGCCAAGAAGCATGGTGCCGAGCTTGGGCTGAACTACGCCAAGGAAGATTTGAAGGAAGGCCTCAAGAGCCTCACCGGCGGCAAGGGCGTCGATATCATCTTCGATCCGGTCGGCGGAAAGTATGCCGAGTCCGCTTTGCGCGCGATTGCCTGGGAAGGTCGCTTCCTGGTGATCGGCTTTGCCGCTGGCGACATTCCAAAGATGCCGCTCAATCTCGCGCTGCTGAAGGGCTGTGACATCCGCGGCGTGTTCTGGGGCGCCTGGGTGCGGCAGAACCACGAGAAGTACCGTGCCAGCATCACGAAGCTGCTGAACTGGGCGGCCGAGGGCAAGATCTCAGCCCATGTGGACCGCACGTTCCCGCTGGAAAAGACGGCCGAAGCCATGAAGGTGCTGGGTGGCCGTCAGGCCATGGGCAAGGTGATCCTGCATCCGTAACTCCCCCTCATTCTGAGGAGCCGCGCATCTCTGCGCGGCGTCTCGAAGGATGGCCACAAGCTCGGTACGTCACATCTCATGGTTCGAGACGGCGCTCCGCGCCTCCTCACCATGAGGGGCGGAGAAGAGGCGGCTCACGTAGCTTCTACGTCATCCTCTTCCAGCCCGCGCGCCATCGCACGTCGCGCCGCCTCGCGATGATCGTCATTGATATGCGTCGCGACCATCCGCAACGCCGTTGCGAGGATCGCGGCATCATCGCCGAAGCCGAGGATCGGCAATACATCCGGCACGAAATCGAACGGCAGGATGAAATAAGCAATCGCGCCGAGCAATGCCGCCTGCACATGGCGCGGCGTCTGCCGGTCGAAGGCGCAGTAATAGGCCGCGAGCAAATCTTCCATGAAGGGCAGCTTCACGGCGAGTTTCTTGAGCTTGCGCCAGAACTGCTTGCGAACGCTCTCGCGGTCCTGCGCCAGCCGGTCGGCTGGTTCAAATCCCACGCTGTGTTCGGTGGCCATCGGCAATGTTCCTCGCTGCCAGATCATACCTGCTTCAGATGGTGTCGGAGGCCCCGCTCCGCAACGAACCGTCGCATTCAGGCGCCGAACTGCTTCGCGATGGCATCCATCGCCTTGGCAAGATCGACATCCTTCTGAGTCACCCCATCAGCATCATGGGTGGACAGAACCACGTCCACGGTCTTGTAGACATTGCGCCATTCCGGGTGGTGATCGCGCTTTTCGGCCACCAGCGCGACCCGCGCCATGAAGCCGAAGGCCTCGTTGAAGTCCTTGAAGGTAAAAGTACGCGCAATGGCGTCCCGATCCTTGGCCTCACTCCAGCCGGCCAGTTCCTTCAGTGCCGCCTTGCGCCCGTCCGCCGATAGCCGCTCCACCATGCCAACCTCCTGACTTCACCTGAACTTTATCTCAACGCACGCGTCCGCAATCGGGATCCATGCCACAATAAGGCGCCAATGGCGCGCAAGTGGGTAACCACGCGCTCCGGTAACCATGCTGGCGGCGGAACGGACGCATCGCCCGGAACTTTGCTAGACTGCGGCTCCAACCCACCTTGGTGACAATGGACTTGAAGCGCCTGTTTTCGAGATCGATGACGGATGGACCCGAGGTCATCGGACCGGTCGGGCTTCCGTCGCCGCGTTCGGTCCGGCGCAAGATGACATTGATCACGCTGGCCGGCACGCTGGCGATCGTGGCCGCTGTGGCTGGCGCCTATTACTTCGCGATGAAGCCGGTGCCGCTGAGGATCGCGGTGGGTCCGCAGGCCAGCGATGACGTCAAGGTCGTGCAGGCACTGGTGCAGGCGTTCTCCCGCGATCATCGCTCGGTGCGCTTGCGCCCGCAGATCACCGACGGCGCCACGGCGAGCGCGCAGGCGCTTGCGGATGGCAAGGTCGATCTCGCCGTCATCCGTGGCGATCTGCCAGTGCCCAAGAATGCGCGTGCGGTGGCGACGCTCCGCAAGAATGTCGCGGTGCTCTGGGTGCCGGCCCCCGCCAGGACGGCCCGCGGCAAGAAGGCGGCGCCGAAGATCACCAAGATTCCTGACCTCGCCGGCAAGCGGATCGGCGTGATCGGCAAGACCCAGGCCAACGTCAATCTGCTCAATATCATCCTCCGCCAATACGGCGTCGATCCCGCCAAGGTCACGGTGGTGCAGTTCTCGACCACCGATATCGGCGAGGCCGTGAAGGATCAGAAGGTCGATGCCTTCCTCGCTGCCGGGCCGGTGAACAGCAAGATCACCGGCGATGCGATCCAGTCCTCGTCGCGCGATGGCAGCACGCCGACCTTCCTTGCGATCGACTCGGCGGATGCCATCGCGCAGAACTATCCCGTCTATGAATCGTCGGAAATTCCGGCCGGCACCTTTGGCGGTGCGCCGGCGCGGCCGGACGACGATGTGAAGACCATCAGCTTCTCGCATCACATCGTGGCGCGGCAGGGACTGTCGGAAGTGACCGTTTCGGCGCTGACACGCCAGCTGTTTGCGATCCGCCAGCAGATCATCAACGACTTCCCGCTGGCTGCGAAGATCGAGACGCCCGACACCGACAAGGATGCCGTGATCCCGGCGCATCCCGGCGCTGCCGCTTACGTGGACGGTGAAGAGAAGACTTTCCTCGACCGCTACAGCGATTACATCTGGTGGAGCCTGATGGGCCTCTCCGCCATGGGCTCGGCCGGCGCCTGGTTCGCGAGCTATTTCCGCCGCGACGAGCGCAATGTGAATGTCTCCCAGCGCGACCGCCTGCTCGACATGATCGCCATCGCGCGCAAATGCGATTCGCTCGAAGAGCTCGACAGCATGCAGACCGAGGCCGATGGCATCCTGCGCGATACGCTCACATGCTATGAGCATGGCGCGATCCAGGAAGGCACGTTGACGGCCTTCAACATCGCGCTCGAGCAATTCCACAATGCCGTGGCCGATCGTAAGGCCCTGATCGGCATGACGCCGCCCGAGCCCGCGCGGCAGATGCCGCGTCCGCTCGCCGTCTAGCGTTTCAGATAGCGCCAGCCGACCACCACGCCGCTGATCGAAACGATGGTGCCGAGGATCGACAGCAGGATCACGACGATGTCCCAGGCCGGGCGATATTTCAGCAGCAGCTGGAAGTCGAAACTGTGCAGGGCATTGAACATCCAGCGATAGGTGCGGCGGCTGGAATCGACGTGGCCGAGCACGTCGCCGGTGACCGGGCTGATGTGAATCCAGGTCTGCGCTTCATCATTGAAGACCGCGCGCAGCACCGGCAATTCACGCGCACGGTGGTGGGCATACCAGTAGGAATCATAGTCTTCCAGCACCTCGCGGGCCGTCATTTGCGCGGTCGGGAGCATTTTTGCTGCGGCATCCCAGAGGCGGTCTTGCGGCAACACGGCGGCAGTGCCGGTTGAGGCATCCAGCACCGTCGGCACCCCACTACGAGAATTCGTAATCACCAACGGGCTGCCGTCGAGCCAGACGAACCGGGCCTCGACCGTGCCCGGATGCGCGATCGGCCACTTTGCTGCGATGGTTGCTGCATCATGACCGGCGTAACGCTGCAGCATCTCGCGCGCGGTGGTGCGGTCGGCGAAGACATTGCCGGGATTGACCGACAGCCAGCCGGAAAACATCCAGGTCAGGATGAAGGCGCCGGCGATCAGGCCGGTGACGTGATGCCAGGCCATCCAGCCGCGATAGGGCGTGATGTTGCCACTCGCATAACGCCGCTTCAGGCGCATGCGGAGAATGCCGATCCAGATTCCGGTGATGCCGACCACGAGGCAGATGCCGGACGACCACAGGATCACCTGCCGCCACAGCGGCTGATCCTGGCGGAGGATGGTCGGATAGATCCAGTGCGGGATCGAGCCGAGCCAGTTCCACACGCGTTCGGTGCGGTTGGTATCGAGCGCGACCTCGCCGGAGCGGGACGAGACATAGAGTTTGGTGCCCGCATCATCGCCGAGATGGATGAGATAGAACGGCCGCAACGGATCGTAGCGCGCGACGACGCTCCACTGATCGCGGTCGATCATTTCCTCGAGACGAGGCGACTTGCTCGCCGGATGCCGTGCGGCGATGGCGAGGGCCTGCTGCTCGGAAATCTCCGAGACGCCACGGCCGTCCATCGCGGAGATCGTCTGCCGCTGGCCGCTCCGGTCGATCAGTCGATAAACCGGCTCATCCGCCAGCATCATCAGCCGCAGCTCGCGCGGATAGCGCGTGAGGCCTGCGGCCTTCATCGCGTCGTCGGGAGAGAGCCTTGCCTTCTCCCATGCGATCTCCGGCAGCGCTGCCAGCCTCTCCTTCTCGGAGAGGCCGGGAAACGCGACATACATCATCACCACGCCGGAGATGAACCACATGGCGAAGAACAGGCAGGTGACGATGCCGATCCAGCGGTGGGTGAGATACAGCCACTGCCGCAGTTTTCGTTTCAGTCGGAATGCCACGCGTCAGAACTTCACATTCACAGCCAACTGCGCTGTGCGCGGCATGCCCAAAATCCACTGGTTGTCGCTGTAGCTCGACGTCGCATAGATCTTGTCGAAGATGTTCCAGACACGCAGCGACACCGTGGTGTTCACGTCAGGCTTCCATTGCAGGCCGGCATTGACCAGCGTGTAGCTCGGCATTTCCAGCGTGTTGGCGCTGTCCGCATAGGTCTTGCCGACGATCTGCACGCCGGCATTGGCCGACCAGTTCGGCGCGAAAGCCCATGTCGCCCAGATATTGGAGACGTTCTGCGGCACGTTGAACGGGACATTGCCGGCAAAATTGACGCCGCTCGCCTGCAGGAAGTCGTCATACTTCGCGCGCAGGAAGGCGGTGTTGGCATCGATGCGCCAGCCATAATCCAGCAGTACCCCGATCGAGGCCTCGACGCCGCGCGAGGATTGCTGGCCGACCTGCTGCACCGCGCCGCCGCCACCGGGAATCGCTGACAGCAGATTGCTCTTCACGATCTCATAGCCGGCGAGGGTCCACTCGCCGCGGCCGCCCCAGAAGGATTGCTTGACGCCGATCTCCGCCTGCTTGCCGGTGGCGAGATCGAATTTCGAATTGGCGTTGCTCGCCGAGATCAAGCCGCCGACCGTATCCGCAGCCGTGGAATACTGGCCGTAGAAAGCCAGATTCTGGATCGGCGTGTAGACTGCACCGACGCGCCACGAGGTCGCGGAGTAGTCACGCGTGTAGCTGTTGGCGGGATTGCGGAAGTCGGTACGGGTGACGCTCGGCTGGTCCTGGCGGATGCCGGCGATCAGCGCCAGTTGCTCGGTCACCGCCAGGCGATTCTCGGCGAAGAACGCATATTGATTGGCTGTGGCATTGTAGCCGGGGCGTGTCGGGTCCGGACTGTCGAACACGCCGGGATCGAAGTTGTACGGGTTGACCGACGAGAAGCCGCCATAGGGCGAATTGTTGGTGTGCTTGAAGTCGATGCGGTTGACGTCGAAGCCGGCCACGAACGTATTCACCATGCCGAACAGGTGGCCCGTGAAGGTGGCGTCCATGCGGTCGCCGATCTGCTGCTGCTGATGATAGATTTCCAGATAGTCGCTGCGGTCGATCAGGCCGGTGCCGGGATTGAAGCCGTAGATCTCGACCTCCTTCCAGTGGCGCTTCGCATACATGTAATAGAGCGTGTTGCGCAAAGTGATGCCGTCGGCCACCTGCCATTCGGTCTTCACCTGGCTCCAGCTGTCCTGATAGCGGATGGTGCTGTCGCTGACATTGTAGTTCTTGAATCGCGTCGCGGGATCGAGCTGGCCGTTGATCAGCGGCGTGCCGAAATACTTCGATGGATGACGGTCGCCATAGTCGGTGGAGAGCGTCCAGGTGACGTCCTCGTTCTGCCTGATCTGCACGGCGGCATGCAGCGCGATGTTCGACTGGTTGTCACGATCGATCCAGCCATCGGACGCGTTGCCGGTGACGGCGATGCGATAGGCAACGTCCTTGCTGATGGGGCCGCCGCTATCCAGCGCGATGCGGCGGGTCATGTTGCTGTCGAGCGAAAGTTCTGCCTGGTTGCGCGGCACCCATAGCGGCAGCTTAGAGATCACATTGATGGCGCCACCGATGGCGCCTTCGCCATACATCACCGAAGCGGGGCCGCGCAGCACTTCGATCTTCTCGGCGGTCCAGGTGTCGAACGGGAAATTGACCGTGCCGGCGCCGACATAGAGGCGCGTGCCGTCGTAGAGCGATGTGACCGAGCCGCTACCGGCAAAGCCGCGGGTGGAGAAGGCGATGCCGCCATTGCCGGGCTCGCCGATGGCAGTGATCCCGGTGGCATTCTGCGTGACGGCATCGACGACATTCTGCTGGCCGCGTTCAGCCATGGTCTCCGCGGAGATCACTTCCACGCTGGCCGGCGTCTGCAGGCGCGTGAGGCCGAGGCGGCTGCCGGTGGAGGTGGTGCCGGTTAGATTGAGTGTCGGTGCGGCGAAGACGGGGCCCGTGGGCGTCGCCACGGGAGCGACAGTCGTGGCGGCGACATTGCGCTGCTGGCGCGAGCGGGCATTGCGCGTGGCATTGCCCGAGGTCGCGCGGCGCGCGCGTTGCGGCTGGGCAGCGGGCTGCACCACGACGGGATCGAGCGTCTGGCTCGGTTGCGCCGATTGCGACCAGCCTTCAGCGGGCCAGAGCAGGCAGGAGAGAGCGACGGAGGAGAGGAGAAGATTGCATCGCCTGGATGCGAAAGGATGGAAGATCATCGGTTCGAGACTCGCGATAACGTGGCACGTCACCGCAAACCAAGCCGCCCTGCATTCCTCACGAACGCAATGCGACTTCCACCAGGACACCCCGCCCAATGTGCTCGCGTGTGACCACGACTGACGGCAGGTCTCCTGGCTCGCGGGTCAAAGCCTCATCGCCGCCTTCCCAGGCTGGGGGCCCAGTGGCATGTGGCGCAGGCTCGCCGCTTACAGTTGCGGGGGCAGCCGCGGAATCGGTTCGCGCAAACACGTCGCGCGCGCCTCACCGCATTCCCTTTTGGTCCCTGAAGGGCACCGTCGTGATCACGTTAGGGTGAAAGATTGGAGTGAGTCAATTCGCGGACGAGTAGTCTGTTGAGTTGTCGCGGCGGTGTTGAAACCGTGCATCACTCCCACTGTCGTCGCCCGGCTTGACCGGGCGATCCAATAGACACGGATTTTTGTGATGGAGCTTCCGCGACAGCGTGTACTCGATCCCCGCTTTCGCGGGGATGACAGTTGGAGCAACTAGAACTTCACATTCACCGCGAGCTGTGCGGTGCGCGGCATGCCGAGGATCCATGAATTGGTGCCGCCACCGGTGGCGTAGATCTCGTCGAACAGGTTGTAGACGCGCAGCGACACCGTGGTGTTCACGTCGGGCTTCCACTGCACGCCGGCATTGACGACGTTATAGGCCGGGCGCGTCAGCGTGTTGGCGGCATCCGCCCAGGTCTTGCCGACGATCTGAATGCCGGCATTGGCCGACCAGTTCGGCGCAAAGGCCCAGGTCGCCCAGATGTTGGAGACGTTCAGGGGCACATTGACCGGCACATTGCCGGCAAAGTTGACGCCGCTGGCCTGCAGGAAGTCGTCATATTTCGCTTCCAGGAAGGCGGTATTGGCATCGATGCGCCAGCCGTAATCGAGCAGGACGCCGACCGATGCCTCGACGCCGCGCGAGGATTGCTGGCCGACCTGCAGGACGACGTTCAGATTGTTGGGATCGCGGGCGAGCAGGTTGTTCTTCACGATCTCGTAGCCGGCCAGCGTCCACTCCGCGCGGCCGCCGAGCAGCGACTGCTTCACCCCGACCTCGATCTGCCGGCCGGTGGCGAGAGTGAAATTCGCATTCGCCGCGTTGAGCGCGAGCAGGCCGCCGGTCACCGGATCGACCGCCGTGGAATATTGCGCGTAGAGCGCGAGGTCCTTGATCGGCGTATAGATCGCGCCGACACGCCAAGTGGTGTTCGAGAACGACTTGTCGAGGCTGTTGGCCGGCGCGAAGAAATCTGTGCGGGTGACATTCGTCTCGTCCTGGCGGACGCCTGCGATCAGGGACAGCTGTTCGGTGATGGAGAGCTTGTTCTCGGCGAAGAACGCATACTGGTTGGTGATGCTGCGATAATCGACGACGGTGGGCGTCAGGCTGAAATAATTGCCCTGGACCGGATTGAGCAGCGAGACGGTCGAGGTCCCGGTCGAGGCGGACGACAGGAAGTTGGCGTCGCGGCCGAACTTGATGTGGTTGACGTCGAAGCCGGCGAGGAATTCGTTGGTCATGCCGAACAGATGGCCGCGGAAGGTCGCATCCACGCGGTCGCCGACCTGCTGCTGGGCCTGATAGATTTCCGTGTTGCTGCTGCGATTGACGAGGCCGGTGGCCGGGTTGAAGGCGTAGCTCTCGATGTTCCGCCAGTGCCGATGCACGTCCATGTAATAGAGAGCATTGCGAACGGTGATGCCGTCGGCGACCTGCCATTCGGTGCGGATCTGGTTGAGATTGTCCTTGTAGTGAACGATGCCGTCGCTGGCATTGTAGTTGTTGAACCGCGTCGCTTCGAGGATACCGCGATTGACGACCGGCGTGCCCCAATAGCGTTGCGGCTGCACGTCGGCATAGTCGCTCAGGAAGGTCCAGGTGACGTTCTCGTTCTGCTTGACCTGAATGGCGGCATGCACGGAGACATTGGAATTGTTGCCGTTGTCCACCCAGCCATCCGAGAGGTTGCCGGTGGCGGTGATGCGATAGGCGACGTTGTCGCTGATCGCGCCGCCACTATCCACCGCAATGCGCTTGGTCATGTTGGTGTCGAGCGAGATCTCGGCCTGGTTGAACGGAATCCAGGTCGGCAGCTTCGACACCACATTGATGGCGCCGCCGATGGCACCGGAGCCGTACAGCACCGAGGCGGGGCCGCGCAGCACCTCGATGCGCTCGGCCGACCATGTGTCATAGGGGAAGGTCGCGGTGCCCTGGCCGACATAGAGCTGGGTGCCGTCATAGATGGTCATGACGGAACTGGATCCGGTGAAGCCGCGCGCATTGAAGGCGAGGCCGCCATTGCCCAGCGAGGGGCTGGCGGTGACACCGATGGCATTCTGCGTCACCGCATCGACGATGTTCTGCTGGCCGCGCTCGGACATGGTCTGCGCCGAGATGACGTCGATGCTGGCCGGCGTCTGCAGGCGGGTGAGGCCGAGGCGGCTGCCGGTCGGCGCCGTGCCGGTGAGATTGAGCGTCGGTGCGGCGAAGGCGGGGCCGGCGGGCGCTGCAACGGGTGCTGTGGTGGTCGTGGCGACATTGCGCTGCGGCCGTGCACGGGCGGTGCGTGCGGCATTGCCGGTGGCTGCGCGGCGGGCGCGCTGCGGCTGGGCCGTGGGCTGAACGACGATGGGATCGAGGGTCTGGCTTGGCGCGGCGGATTGCGACCAGCTTTCGGTCGGCAGCAACAGGCAGGAGAGAGCGGCGGAGAACAGGAAGCGATGAGTATGCTTCGCGGCAGACGGGGAGGTCATTCCAAAGGACTCGCGACAACGTGGCACGTCACCGCAAACCAAGTCGTTTGCACTCCTTCGAGAATGCAATGCGACTTCCACCAGGACACCCCGCCCAATGTGCTCGCGTGTGACCACGACTGACGGCAGGTCTCCTGGCTCGCGGGTCAGTGCCTTGCGCCGCCTTCCCAGGTCGAGACCCAGTGGCTGATGGCGAAGGCTCGCCGCTTACAGTTGCGGGGGCAGCCGCGGAATTGGCTTGTTGGAAGAACGAGCCTCACCGCATTCCCTTTTGGTCCGTTAGGAACCGTCGCCGTCACGTTTCGGTGAAATGGCACCGCGAGTCAATGCCCCGGTTTTGCCACAGTGCGGGCGCTGCGGCGGCCTGTCACAGCTGCGTCGCGCGAGATGCTTACAGCCTTTGCATCATCCGTTGCCGATCTCAGGAGAGCACAATGGCCATCCGCGTGTCCCGTCGCCGCTTTCTCACCACGGCTGCCGCAGGAGCGGGCGCGCTGGCGATGCCTCGTCTCAGCCGCGCGGCGGATCGGCCGGTGGTCTCGCATGGCGTGCAATCCGGCGATATCGGTTTCGACAGCGGCATGATCTGGTCGCGGGCGGATCGGCCGGCGCAGATGATGGTGGAGGTGGCGACTACTGAAAGCTTCAAGGATGCGCGTGCATTGCCGCCGGTGAGCGTGCTGCCGGAGAGCGACTTCACTGCAAAACTGCTGCTGGAGAATCTGCCGGCGGGGCAGGAGATTTTCTATCGCGTGCGCTTCCGCGATCTCGCGCATACGAGCGTCATCGGCGAGCCCGTCACCGGCCGCTTCCGCACGGCGCCGGCGGATCGGCGCGATGTCTCTTTTGTCTGGGGCGGCGACGTCGCCGGGCAGGGTTTTGGCATCAATGCCGATGACGGCGGCATGTTCACCTTTGCCACCATGCGCAAGCACAATCCGGATTTCCTGCTCCACAATGGCGATACGATCTATGCCGACGGGCCGATGGTCGCCGAAGTGAAATTGCCGGATGGCTCGCTGTGGAAGAACACCACGCTGGTGCCGGAGAAAGCGAAGGTCGCCGAGACGCTCGATGAATTCCGCGCGGCGCATAAATACAATCTGCTCGACGACCATGTGCGTGCGTTCAATGCACAGGTGCCGATCTTCGGCCAGTGGGATGATCACGAGGTCACGAACAACTGGTCTGCTTCGAAGCATTTGCCGGCGGCCTATAAGGAGCGTGACATCGGCGTGCTCGCGGCGCGCGGGGCGCGCGCGTTTCACGAGATGTATCCCGTCCGGGTCAATCCCGCCGAGCCCGGTCGTGTCTATCGCACGCTGAATTACGGCCCGCATCTCGATGTCTTCATGCTGGACGAGCGCAGCTATCGCGGCCCGAACGGTCCGAACACGCAGACGAACTATGGGCCCGATGCGTATTTCATCGGTCCGGAGCAGCTGGCCTGGCTGAAGCGGGCGTTGCTGGAATCGCGTGCCACCTGGAAGGTGATCGCCTCCGACATGCCGATCGGCCTCCTGGTTTATGACAATGCTGCGATGAAATCCGGCTCCGAGGCGATCGCGCAAGGCGACGGCCCGGCGCTCGGCCGCGAACTGGAGATCGCCGACCTGCTTCGCTTCATCAAGGTGGCGGGGATCCGCAACACGGTCTGGTTCACCGCCGACGTCCATTACACGGCGGCGCATTACTACAACCCGGACAAGGCCCAGTTTCAGGATTTCGATCCGTTCTGGGAGTTCGTCTCCGGCCCGTTCCATGCCGGCACCTTCGGTCCGGCCGGGCTCGACAATACATTCGGCCCCGAGGTCCGCTTCGTGAAGGCGCCGGGCGAGGGGAAGCAGAACCTGCCGCCATCGGCCGGTATGCAGTTCTTCGGCCATGTCCGGATCGAGGGGGCGACCGGCCAGATGACCGTCACCCTGCGGGATCGGGCCGATACGGCCCTCTGGAGCACCGTTCTGGACCCGAAAATGGGCTGATTTCAGAGGCAGATTCACGTTGTTTTTGGAGGATTCCTGACTATATTGCGCCGCAACGCGCCCGAGTACCCGGCTTTTTCTCCAGAGCCGGGTTTGCTTTTGCAGGGATTGCCCAGCGCGTTTTCAGGCAAGGACTTGTCAAATAGGTCAGGGTTGGTCGCGCATGGAGCGCCGGACCAGCCTCTTGCAGAACCCGCTCAGGGCATCCGTTCGTCGAACCAGAAGAAGACATATGAAACTGCGCAACATCGCCATCATCGCACACGTCGACCACGGCAAGACCACCCTCGTCGACAAGCTCCTGCAGCAGTCGGGCACGTTCCGCGACAATCAGCGCGTCCAGGAACGCGCGATGGACAGCAACGATCTCGAAAAAGAACGCGGCATCACCATTCTCGCGAAGTGTACTTCGGTGCTGTGGGAAGATACCCAGATCAACATCGTCGACACCCCGGGCCACGCCGACTTCGGTGGCGAAGTCGAACGCATCCTGTCGATGGTCGATGGCGTGATCGTTCTCGTCGACGCCGCTGAAGGCCCGATGCCGCAGACCAAGTTCGTGGTCGGCAAGGCGCTGAAGCTCGGCCTCCGCCCGATCGTCGCCATCAACAAGGTGGACCGCCAGGACGCCCGTATCGACGAAGTCGTCAATGAGGTGTTCGACCTGTTCGCCGCCCTCGACGCCACCGACGAGCAGCTCGACTTCCCGATTCTCTACGGTTCGGGCCGCAATGGCTGGATGGCCGACAGCCCGGATGCCTCGCACGATGTCGGCATGAAGGCGCTGTTCGAGCTGGTGCTCAAGCATGTGCCGGAGCCGACCGTTGAAGAAGGTCCGTTCCGTCTGCTCGGTACCATTCTCGAAGCCAACAACTTCCTGGGCCGCATCATCACCGGCCGCATCGCGTCGGGTTCGGTGAAGCCGAACCAGACCTTCAAGGTTCTGTCGCGCGACGGCAAGACCGTGGAAACCGGCCGTATCTCGAAGATCCTCGCTTTCCGCGGCCTCGAGCGCCAGCCGGTGGATTTCGCCGAAGCCGGTGACATCGTCGCCATCGCGGGCATGACCAAGGGCACCGTGGCCGACACCTTCTGCGATCCCACGGTCGAGACTCCGATCCAGGCGCAGGCGATCGATCCGCCGACCGTGTCGATGTCCTTCATCGTCAACAACTCGCCGCTCGCCGGCACCGAAGGCGACAAGGTGACCAGCCGCCTGATCCGCGACCGCCTGCTGCGCGAAGCCGAAGGCAATGTCGCGCTCAAGGTCGTCGAATCCGCCGACAAGGACGCGATGGAAGTCTCGGGCCGCGGCGAATTGCAGCTCGCGATTCTGATCGAGAACATGCGCCGCGAAGGCTTTGAGCTGTCGGTGTCGCGTCCGCGCGTGGTGTTCGAGAAGAACGAAGCAGGCCAGACGCTGGAGCCGGTGGAAGAAGTGGTCATCGACGTCGATGACGAATTCTCCGGCGTGGTCGTGCAGAAGATGAGCGAGCGCAAGGCCGAGATGATGGAAATGCGTCCGTCGGGCGGCAATCGCCTGCGTCTGGTGTTCCATGCGCCGACCCGTGGCCTGATCGGCTATCAGGGCGAACTCATGACCGACACCAAGGGCACGGCGATCATGAACCGCCTGTTCCACGCTTACCTGCCCTACAAGGGCGAGATCGCCGGCCGCCGCAACGGCGTGCTGATCTCCAACGACCAGGGCGAAGCGGTGGCTTACGCCATGTTCAAGCTGGAAGATCGCGGCCCGATGATGATCGAGCCGGGCTGGAAGGTCTACAAGGGCATGATCATCGGCGAGCATACCCGCGAGAACGATCTCGAACTCAACGTTCTCAAGGGCAAGCAGCTGTCGAACATCCGCACCACGTCGAAGGACGAAGCGGTGCGCCTGACGCCGCCGATCCGCATGACGCTGGAAAAGGCGCTGGCCTATATCGAAAGCGACGAGCTGGTCGAGATCACTCCGAAGTCGATCCGCCTGCGCAAGAAGCATCTCGATGCCAACGATCGCAAGCGCGCGGAAAAGAGCAAGGAAGCGATCGCGTAAAGTCGCGACGTTCTCTCACTGTTACGAAATGCCCGGCGAAAGCCGGGCATTTTTGTTTTGGGGGCGTGATGACGCGTGCATTCACTGTGTTGTCATCGCCCGCGAAAGCGGGCGATCCAGTACGCGCCGGCCGTGCGTGTCATCCCTGTCGGTGTTTACTGGACTGCCCGGTCAAGCCGGGCAACGACAGATCGTGATTGGCTTGGGTTGAATATTTCGCCTAACCGACTATTCCCGTCACCGCGGATCCAGAGCAAAGCAGCCTCGCGATGAGTCAGAAACTCCCTTCCTCCGTCGATGTCGCCATCATCGGCGCCGGCGCCGCCGGTCTCGGCGCGGCGCGCACACTGGAAGGTTCCGGCCTGTCGGTCATCGTGCTCGAAGCCCGCGACCGTATCGGTGGCCGCGCCCATACCATCATGGCGGCGCCCGGTATTCCGTTCGACCTTGGCTGCGAATGGCTGCACTCCGCCGACAAGAACGACTTTGTCGGCATCGCCAGGCAACTCGGCTTCAAGGTCGACAAGAACCGCCCACCCTGGCGCGAGCAGACCTATGATGCCGCCTTCTCGAAGGCGCAACGTCAGGAATTCTTCGCCGCGATGGATGCATTTTACGATCGTGCCGAAGAAGCTGCGGAGAACGACGAGGACGCGCCGGCCGCGACCTGTCTCGAGCCGGGCAATCCGTGGAATCCGATGATCGATGCGGTCTCCACTTATATCAACGGCTTCGAACTCAAGGACGTGTCGCTGCACGACATGGATTCCTATGAGGACACCGAGGTGAACTGGCGGCTGCCCGATGGCTACGGCACGCTGATCGCAGCCTATGGCGCACCATGTCCGGTGGCGCTGAATACGGAAGTGACGGTGATCGATCATTCAGGATCGCGCATTCGTATCGAGACCTCGCGTGGCACCGTGAGCGCCGCGAGTGTGATCGTCTGCGTGCCGACCAATCTTCTTGCCAACGAAAACATCCGCTTTCATCCATCGTTGCCGGGGAAGGTCGAGGCTGCCGCCGGCCTGCCGCTCGGTGCCGACAACAAGGTGATGCTGGCATTGGACGACGCCGAGAAGTGGCCCGCCGATGTCGGCCTGCGCGGGTCCTCGATCGCCACGGGCATCGGCAGCTTCCATCTGCGCCCTTCCGGCCGCCCCTGCATCGCCGGCTTCTTCGGCGGCACGTTTGCACGCGAGATGGAAGATGCGGGCGAGGGGGCACTCGCCGCGCAAAGCATCGAGGAAATCGTCAAGCTGCTGGGCTCCGACATCCGCAGCAAGCTCACGCCGCTGGCCGAAAGCCGCTGGTGCCACGACCGCTTCGCGCAGGGCGCTTATTCGGCCGCGAAACCCGGCCACGCAGAGTCGCGTGCGGTGCTGGCGGCGCCGGTGGATGATCGCCTGTTCTTTGCGGGGGAGGCGACCTCGCCGAACTTTTTCTCGACCGCCCACGGCGCGCGGGCGAGCGGTGAGCGCGCGGCGAAGGAAGTGATGGCGAAGAATCGTAGGATGGGTTGAGCGAAGGCGCAAAGCGCTGGAGCGATACCCATCACCACATGCGCTGGAGCCCTTGGTGATGGGTATCGCTTCGCTCAACCCATCCTACGATCACGACTCGATCACCCGTTCACGCAATGACGCATCGGGCACCATGCAGACTTCGCTGCGACCGAAGATGCGATAGCGATTGCGCGCAACGAGATTGTAGACGGGATTGCGCAGCGCCGTGGGCACGGCGAACAGCACACGCACCCAGCTCCATCGCGGCAGTTGCGACAGCACCGTCAGCGCCGCGTCCGACTTGAAATACGCTTCGCCACCATGGATCACCGCATTGGTATCGGGATCGTTTGGATCGATGCCGAAATGCTGCGCGAGCCGGGTGCCGTAATCCGACTGGATCGGCGTGAAGCGAAAGCGCCTTGCGACATCACGGCTGGCCACGAAGCGCACCCAGCGCGAGCAGAAGATGCAGACGCCGTCATAGAGGATGATGTCATCGTCGGGCCATGCGGAAGGCATCATATTCACCTGTTGTCGAGCATCGCCAGGGCCACCAGCATCAGGATGATGGCCGGGCCGGTCTTCACCAGCGCGCCGAGCGGTTCGATCCAGAGGTCGGGCGCAAGCACGGCCGCGCCGAACATGTAGCCGAGCGATGCGAGGATGCCCCAGATCAATCCGATGGCGCTGGTCTTGCGGAACGCGATCAAGGCGCCGGTGACCATGTCCATCAGGCTCGTGCCCACGGTGATGGGGGCGACCGATGCCGGCGGAAACTGATGGGCGGAGAGGATGCCGGCAGCTGCATCATACGAAATGAACAAAGCGATAAAGCCGGACACGATCCAGAACAGCACGAGGCTGACGAAGATCACCGGCTTGAGCAGAAACAGGCGGGCGAACCATTTGTCCTGCACCGTGGCGGAGCGCCGGTTGACCATCTGCGCCAGTGTCAGCGGCGTGATGCCGGTCGCGGTGATCCATGGTGCGGGATCGCCGGTCACGCCGCGGCGCAGTTCTGCGATCGCAGTCGTGCGCACCGGCGGGGTCCAGCCGAGGCGCGCAACGGCGTCACCGAGTTTTGCGCCGAGATCGAGCAGGAAGCCCGGCAACCGGATTCGCGTGCTGCGGGCGGTGCCGAAGAATGTCCGGTAGCGATCGACGACGGTGCCGAGTGTCACAGGTTCCGGTTGCATCAGGTCCCAGACACGATGGGTGTCGCTGACATGCTCGCACAGCCAGGCAATCGTGGCCGCTATATCGTCCACCGCCACGGGCTGGAATGGACGGCTGGCGAGGTCGGATGGCAGATCGGCAACGGGCAGTGCCGCAAGCGCGCGAACCAGCGCGCTGCCGCCATAGGCTGCGGGCGCGATCACAAAACCCGGCCGCAGGATGGTGCTGCCGATGCCGGCATCCGCAATCACGCGCTCGGCGTCGCGCTTGGTCCTGCTGAAGGCGGTGCGGTCGTGATCGGCCGTGCCGGGGATCGAGATATGCACCAGCTGGATCGGCTGCGCGGTGGCCTTGATGGCGGCCAGCAGTCTTGCGGTGAAGTCGCGATGTACGGCGGAGGTGTCCATGCCCGGGCCGTCCTGAAGAACGCCGAGGCAATTGACGACCATCTCGATCCGGCGTTCGACCATCAGGCGTGTGAGCTGATCCTGCGTCATCGCCATGATCGGCGCTTCGACATCGTCCATGCTTGTCATTTGCGACGACGTGTAGTGCCGCGCGATCGCCGTGACGGCGAAGCCGCGCAGCCGCAGGTCCTCCGCGACATAGCGGCCGATCAGGCCGGAGCCGCCGAGCAGGAGGATGGTCTGGGATCGCGGCGGCATGGCAGGTCCTTCAGAACGAGGGCTTGGCGATCATCAGCCAGAGAATGGCCACCACCGCACCGAAGCCCGGAAAGCCGAACCAGAACCAGCGTCGAAACAGCACGTGATAGCGCGGCGGCAGTGGTGCGTGATCGGCCACAGCCTGGCGCGCGAGATTGCGCATCTCGATCTGCATGAACACCACCGGTAGCCAGAACAGGCCAGCGACCGCATAGAGAACGAGCGAGACGACGATCCAAGGCTCGTTGGTGGTGGTCGAGGACATCTGCATCAGGAAGCCGCCGGTGAAGGGCTGCAGGATCACCGCACTGGTGGTGAACAGCAGGTCGGCGATGACCACGATTCCCGCGGTGGCGGCGATGAAGGCGGCGTCGCCGGAGCGATGTGCCATCAGCATGAAGAAGGCGATGCCCGCGCCGGTGCCCAGAATCACGACGGCGCCGAGGATGTGCAGAAACTTCAGAATGAAATAGGCAGTCATCGGATGCTCAACGGCCAAACAGGTATCCGGCTCTGCCTATCATGGCGTCGCTGCCGGACAAGTGTAGTCGGCGCGAATCAGATGGTCGAGCGAACCCCAACAACACATGCGTGTAGCGGATTCACGCAGCGCGCATTTGAATGTGTCACGGTGGAAAACTGAGTCAGCCACTGACCCAAGCCGCAACGATCTGTCTTTTTCCGGGACAGTTTTTCACGGAACTGATGCAAAAATTCCACACATTAACTGATAATTAACGATGCCCTTGAAGCCGGCGCGGCGCGCTGCTTTGATCCGGTCATGAGCACAACCCTGATCGATGTTCGGCCGGCCAAGACTGCAGACGCAGTCGAAGTGGCGTCCACCCATGACGAAGCCTGGCGCGCCGCCTATCAGGGCCTGATCCCCGGTCCCGAACTGGAAAAGCTCATCAACCGCCGCGGCCCGCAATGGTGGGATTCGGCGATCCGCAAGGGCAGCCGCGTCAGCGTGCTGTGCTTCGGCGACAAGGTCGCGGGCTACGCCAATTACGGCCGCAATCGCGCCCGCAGCCTGCAGTTCGAAGGCGAGATCTACGAGCTCTATCTGCGTCCGGAATTCCAGGGCCTCGGCTTCGGCCGCCGCCTGTTTGCCTCGGCCAAGCGCGACCTCGTGCAGAGCGGGCTGAAGAGCCTCGTGATCTGGGCGCTGTCGGACAATGAAGGCGCGACGGAATTCTACCGCGCGCTGGGCGGCCGCATGGTAGCCCGTTCCTCGGAGCGATTCGGCGCCAAGTCGCTCGACAAGGTGGCCTTCGCCTGGAACGCCTGAGGTCAAACTCCGCTTTCCGGTATTTCTGCTAAGTCTTTCACCAAACGCGCGATTTCGCGCGGTTTGGCGTTGAAACCGGCGTCCCGCTCCGCTACCTCTCGCGCATCTGTCACGCGAATTCCGGAGCTTTCGATGCGTCTTGACGCTATCCCGCTCGGTGCCAAGGCGCCGCATGAAGTGAATGTCGTCATCGAAGTGGCGGTCGGCGGCGAGCCGATCAAATACGAGATGGACAAGGCGTCCGGCGCGCTGTTCGTCGATCGCTTCCTCTATACGCCGATGCGCTACCCCGGAAATTACGGCTTCATCCCGCACACCCTCTCGGGCGACGGCGATCCGTGCGACGTGCTGGTCGCCAATACCCGCGCCATCGTCCCCGGTGCCGTGATGGCCTGCCGTCCGGTCGGCGTGCTGCTGATGGAAGACGAAGGCGGCCAGGATGAGAAGATCATCGCCGTGCCGACCTCGAAGCTGACCCAGCGCTACGACAAGGTGAAGAACTACAGCGACCTGCCGCAGATCACGCTGGACCAGATCCAGCACTTCTTCGAGCACTATAAGGACCTCGAGCCCGGCAAATGGGTGAAGGTGGTGCGCTGGGCGGATGCGGCCGAAGCGCATAAGCTGATCCAGGAAGGCATCGACCGCGCCAAGGCTGAAAAGGCCAAGGGTTAACGAGCGGGCGGCGCAGGGGGACATCCAATGCGCCGCATGCTGATCTGGCTTCGCAATCTCATCCTCGTCGCGGTCGCCATTGTTGTGGTGCTCGCGGCGGTGGTTCTGGTGAATACGTTCCGGCAGGGCTCGAAACAGATTGCTGTTTCGCCGGCGCCGAAGGTTGTGGTGGATGAACAGGCCGCCGCACAACGCCTCGCCGAGGCGATCCGCTTCCAGACGATCTCCAACGCCTTCAATCCCGATCAGGCTGCCGTTCCGCTGCGCGCGATGCAGGCGCATCTCGCCGCCAGTTTCCCGGCTTTCCACGCGGCGACCAAGCTCGAGGTGGTCGGCGGCTACAGTCTGCTCTTCACGTGGCAGGGCAGCGATCCCGCAGCAGGTCCCATCGCGCTGCTAGCGCATCAGGATGTGGTACCGGTGGCGCCCGGCACCGAGAAGGACTGGCAGCATCCGCCCTTCGATGGCGTCGTCGCCGATGGTTTCGTGTGGGGGCGCGGCTCCTGGGACGACAAGGGCAATCTGTACTCCATCCTCGAAGCGGCGGAAGCGCTGGCGAAGGCCGGCTTCCGTCCGAAGCGGGCGATCTATTTTGCATTCGGCCATGACGAGGAAGTCTCCGGCACCCGCGGCGCGCAGGCCATGGCAGCGCTGCTGAAATCGCGCGGCGTGAAGCTGGATTTCGTGCTCGACGAAGGCCTGCTGATCACCGAGGGAATTCTGAAAGGGCTGGACAAGCCGATGGCGCTGATCGGCGTCGCCGAGAAGGGCTATGCGACCCTGGTGCTGAACGCACGCGCGACGCCCGGCCATTCCTCGATGCCGCCGCGCGAGACCGCCATCGGCATGATGAGCGCCGCGCTCTCGCACCTGGAGAATGCGCGCCTGCCGATGCAGATCCGCAGCACGGTGGCGGAGATGTTTGCGACCATCGCGCCGGAGATGAGCGGCTTCAACCGCGTGGTGCTGTCGAATCTCTGGCTGTTCAAGCCGCTGCTGCTGCGCGAATTCGAGAAAAGTGGTCCGACGGAAGCGACGGTGCGGACGACCACGGCGCTGACGATCTTCAATGCCGGCGACAAGGACAATGTTTTGCCGGGAAATGCCGAGGCGGTGGTGAACTTTCGCCTGCTGCCGGGCGACACGCAGGCGAGTGTCACCGAGCATGTGCGGAAAGTGATCGGCAACGAGAAGATCGAGATCAAGCCGTATCCCGGCAACACCGATCCGCCGCCGGTAACGGGGATTGCGAGCGAGTCATATCGCGCGCTGAACACGACGATCCGTGAAGTGTTTCCCGATGCGCTGGTGGCGCCGGGCCTGATGGTGGCCGCGACGGATTCGCGGCACTATGCAGGGGTGACCGACAACATCTTCCGCTTCTCGCCGGTGCGGGCGAATTCGGAAGACCTCAAGCGCTTCCACGGGACGAATGAACGGCTCAGCATCGCGAACTATGCGGACATGATCCGGTTTTATCGCAGGCTGATGGAGAAGCTGTAGGGAAGCAGTGCTCTCTCTGTCATTGCCCGCGAAAGCGGGCAATCCAGTATGCGGCGGCGATTGTGATGATGCGCCGATAGCGGTGTCTACTGGGTCACCCGGTCAAGCCGGGTGACGACAAGATGGGTTAAACCGCCGGCGCCTTTAGCCCGTTGATCGCACAGGCTGCGCGCAGCGTGTTCACCAGCAAACACGCGACCGTCATCTGGCCGACGCCGCCCGGCACGGGGGTAATCGCACCCGCCGTCTTCAGTGCTTCCTGATAGGCAACATCGCCCACCAGTTTCGATTTGCCATCCGCCGCAGGCAGGCGGTTGATGCCGACATCAATCACCGTGGCGCCCGGCTTGATCCAGTCACCGCGCACCATTTCGGATTTGCCGACGGCGGCGAAGACCAGATCGGCCTGCGCGGTCAGCTTCGGCAGTTCCTTCGAACGCGAATGCGCGATGGTGACGGTGGCGTTCTCGTTGAGCAGCAATTGTACCAAAGGACGCCCGACCAGATTGGAGCGGCCGATCACGATGGCATTCATGCCTTCCAGTGATTTGTGGACGCTCTTCGCCAGGATGATGCAGCCGAGCGGCGTGCAGGGCGACAGCGCGTCCATGCCGCTGGCGAGGCGGCCGGCATTGACCGGATGCAGGCCGTCGACATCCTTGGCGGGGTCGATGGCATTGATGACGGCCTGGGTATCGAGGCCCTTCGGCAGCGGGAGCTGCACGAGAATGCCATGCACCGAAGCGTCGGCATTCAGCTTTTGCACCAGCGCGATCAGATCGGCCTGCGCGACATCGGCGGGCAGCACGTGCTCGAAGGACGCCATGCCGGCTTCCTGGGTCTGCTTGTGCTTGCTGCGCACATAGACCTCGCTGGCGGGGTCATTGCCGACCAGCACCACTGCGAGGCCGGGGGTCAGGCCGTGATCCTTCTTCACGCGCGCCACTTCGGCGGCGACGCGGCCACGGAGTTCGGCGGCGATCACTTTTCCATCGATCACACTGGCGGTCATGCTGTGTCCTTGTCGTCAGATGGGCTGGCTGCGCAGTCGCGCAGCAGGAGCCCTAGTTTCTTGGGTTCGCCATTCACGGCGATCTGTTTGATGCGGGAGGTGGCGCCCGACAGCAGCCGGACATCCCGCTTCGGCACGCCGAGCTTTTTCGCGAGCAGCTCGGTCACGGCGCGATTGGCTTCGCCGCCTTCGGCAATGGCGCGGACGCGGACTTTCAGCACCGCGCGGCCGTTGGCCATGGTCTCGATTCCGTCGATGTCGTCGCGGCCGCCGCGCGGTGTCACGCGGACGGCGATGCTGACGCCGTCGGCGCCGTATCGCCAGGGATCTGCCAACGGCCTCAGACGACGTTCGGATAGATGTAATAAGAGATCACCCGCTGCAGGAACATGATGATCAGGATCACGACGATCGGCGACAGGTCGAGGCCGCCGAGGCTCGGCAGCATCCGGCGGATCGGCGCCAGCACCGGCTCGGTGATGCGATAGAGGAACTCGCCGACGGCGGCGATGAACTGGTTGCGGGTGTTCACCACATTGAAGGCGATCAGCCACGACAGAATCGCGGAGGCAATCAGCAGCCAGACGTAAAGATCGAGGACGATCAGCACGATATCGAGAACGGCGCGCATGGCGGGAGGGCTCAAAGGTTGGGTCGCGGATTGGACAACCGGGTAAATATCGGTTCGCGGGTGTGCAAACAAGGGAAGCGGAGGCCGAAAAGGCCCGGAAAATCGAGACTTTGCGCCGGGGACCGGTCGTTCTTGACTTGCCGTTAACAGGGATTGTAAATGGCGCCCATTCCAGACCTGCGTCGTCACGGCGCAGTTCGTGAAGGGCCCATAGCTCAGCTGGGAGAGCGCGTCGTTCGCAATGACGAGGTCGGCGGTTCGATCCCGCCTGGGTCCACCACGCTTCGCCAAGAGGCTTCGCGTGGCGCAGCCGCGAGGAGCCTCTTGGCGAAGCGTGGTGTCCGGCGAAGCCTATAGGGCGAAGACGGACGGAAGTTGAAACTCCGCTTCCCTAAACCTGCCCCACCCTGGTCAGCTGCAGCCTCGCCACCGCCCCCGCAATGAAGCTCCGCGGGAACAGGCGCAGCAGGATCGGCACGATCTTGATGCCCAATCCCGGAAACACCGTGCCCTTGTTCCCCATCAGGCTCTTGTAAGCCAGTGCCGCGACATCCTTTGGCGATACGCCGAGGATCATCGAATCCAGTCCCGGCTTGAATCCCGCTCGCGCCTGGAATTCCGAGGGGACCGGGCCGGGACACAGCGCGGTGACACGCACGCCCTTGGGGCCAAGCTCCTGGCGCAGCGCTTCGGTGAAGGACAGCACATAGGCCTTGCTGGCGTAATAGACGGCCATGCCGGGCCCCGGTATTAGGCCGGCGATCGAACTCACATTAAGAATGCCGCCCTTGTGCCGGATCACCTGCGGCGCGAGGCGCAGCGACAGATCGGTGAGGGTGCGGACATTCAGATCGATCATGCGCAGCTGGGTGTCGCGGTCCATGTCGACGGCGAAGCCGAACATGCCGAAGCCGGCATTGTTGATCAGATACTCGACCTCCACGCTGGCGCCTTGCAGCGCCTCCTCGATCGTCGCGCAGGCGTCAGGCTGTTCGAGATCGCAGGGAATGACGATGGGCGCCGTGCCGCCGGCGGCGACGATCTCTGCGGAGAGCGCCGTCAGGCGATCGGTGCGTCGTGCGACCAGTGCCAGGCGGTGTTTGTTCGCGGCAAAGACACGAGCCATTTCGGCGCCAATTCCCGCCGACGCCCCGGTGATCAATGTTACGCGCTCAGTCACGGATATGCTCTGGCAATATGGGCTCAAGGGCGAAGAGTTCTAAACAACAGGCGTAATGAAGATAACATTCATGCGCAAGCGTGAATGGCCGGCAGCCGATGCGATCATCGAGCATAGCCGATCGCGCAATATAAAACTGTCAAAGAGTGAAATTGGAGGGTGGGCAAAGGAGCGTGGCGACGCGCCCACCTGCAAATGCGCGACTGGCGAAAGTGAGCACGCTGCCGCTTTGCGACCCCGCAAACTAAGCGATGGCGTCGGTTTCGGCTGCGTCACCGGCGACGCGGCGCTTCAATTCGACGCGGTCGCGGGCGGAAACGCCGAGCAGGTCGGCCGCGCGCCAGACCACGTTTTCCTCGAACTCGCTGACCTTGCCATCAGCGAAAACAAGCTCCCACATCATCTCGACCAGACGGATGCGGCCGGGCTCATCCACCACGCGCATGATGACGCTGGTGAAGTGATAGAGATCGACAGCCTCGCCCTCGACCAGCGTCGCAGCTTCGATCAGGCGATCGGCGGTGCCGGGATCGAGCTCGAAACGCGTTTCGATCATGTTGTGGAGCTTGTCCTGCTCGATCTTGGATGGCGCACCATCGATCGAAATCACATGGATCAGCAGCGCTGTTGCGGCGAGCCGGAATCCGGTGTCGTCGAACTTCTGGTCGGCCGTGGCGTCGGGGGCCACAACATCTGTGATAAATTGGCGAAGTTTCTCGAGCATGGGATTTTATGAACCAGTGGGCGGGCCATGCGCCATGTGGCGAAAGAGCCCGGTAAATGAGCTCGTCGCGTTGTGACGCGTAAAGGGAACGCGCACAATACACTGTGGTTCCTGACGGCGTAATTACAGTTAAGTAAGTCTGCGCTTAACCAGTGACTCGGCGGTATCAGGGAATCTCGTAGACTAAAACTTTGTCAGCAATGCCGCGTAAGGCGGCAGTCTTCTCGATGGGAGCTGTGCTGGATTGCTGCAGGATAGCCTCCACTGCCTTCGAAGAAATCACCGGCGATGTCACATGAATGGATTGTGATGTGGCGAGCCCCTGGACACGGGCAGCGATATTCACGGTCTGGCCGAAATAATCCTGCCGCTCGTTGAGCATCACAGCGAGGCACGGGCCTTCGTGGATGCCGATCTTGACGACGAGATCGCGGGTTTCGCGTTCATCATTCAGTCGCTCCATGGCTCTGCGCATCTCGAGCGCGGCAAGCAGTGCCTGTTCGGGGTGGGTGAAGGTCGCCATCACGCTGTCCCCGATAGTCTTGACCACGGCACCGCCTTCGGCCGCAATGATGTCGAGCAGCGCATGGAAATGCGCGCGCACCAGATCGAAAGCAGCGAGGTCGCCGACCCGCTCATACAGTGCAGTGGAGCCCTTGAGATCGGTGAACAGGAAGGTCAGCGAGGTTATCTTCAGGCGCTGGTCGATATTGAGATTGTCGGCCTTGTAGAGATCGCGAAATGTCTGATTGCTGAGGATGCGCTTGGCCGTGAGGAATGGCTTGCGCTTGCCAATCAGGTGGTGGAGGCCCTCGGCTGCGACGAAGACCGACGGCAGCACGCGTACTTCGGTCTGGTTCTCAAGGGATAATCGCAACGGTCCGGGCTGCAGCTTGATGGTGCCGGTTGGCGCATGCATGCGGTTGTAGAGCAGCGACAGGTGCTGGCGTTCCTTGCTCGGTTCGCCCTGCACGTCGATAAACTGCGCGGAGTGAGTCACCGGCTCGAACACGATCACGAATTCCGACGGCAGATGCAGCGACATGACGGCCTTCTCATGTGCCGGCAATTCCATGGCGTCCAGCGTGACTTCGTTGGTCAGCGATGCGAAATTGTCCTCATTGAGATCGACGCCCGAACTCCAGAAGATCTGTTTGAAATAATCCCAGAGCGGCAACGTATTGGGATCATGCGCGGCGATATGCCGGACCCGCGGCGCGACCGTGAAGGCCACCTCGACCTGTTCGTCGACGGACGCCTCGTAGCCGCAGGCACAGAGGCCGCAATGGTAGTCGTCATGGCGCAGCGATTTCAACGTGCTGTGCGCGTCGAGGACGCCGCTGCAGCCGGGGCACAGCACGTTCCAGGTCAAGTCGAACAGGCCGAGTCGGGAGGCATGCAGGAAGCCGGAAATGACCCGCTCCTCGTTGAGGCCACGACGTGCCGCAAAGTCGAGCACGTTGACGCGGTTGAGTTCGTGATCCGCGCCGTGCCGGATCAGTTGCGCTATGGCGTCCGCCACAGCGGGATCCGTGGCCTGGTTCAACGTCTCGAATTGTGCCTGAACATCGCTCATGGCCCTAATCTATGCCAAAGGGGCGACGCGTCCAAGGACGTCTCCGGTCGAGTTGTTCAGCAGATACACATCCGGCATCGTGATACTGCCGTAGCGTCTCCGCCGGATGCGCCGAATCTGCGTAGCAGTTGGCACCGCTGCCCGCCGAGCGATGGACAAGGCGTTCAGCGCCGCTCGATCCGAAACATCGGCGAGCGATCCGGCTGTGTGGTCACCACCCCCACCGGCATGACCGGCTCGCGCTCCGGCAGCGTCACCCGGTAATTCCCGATGATCTTCGCCAGCGCCAGCGTGGCCTCGACAATCGCGAAATGGGCGCCGATGCAGACGCGGGCACCGACGCCGAAGGGCAGATAGGCAAAGCGGTCCGGTTGCGGATGGCCGGGCATGAAGCGCTGCGGCATGAAGGCGTTGGGCTCGAGCCAGCGCTTCTCGTTCCGGTGCAGCAGCCAGGGGGCGATCAGCACGATGTCGTTCTTCGCCACGGCCATGCCGCTCACCGTATCGGGCGCGCGGGCGGCGCGGGCGATCAGGAAGGCCGGCGGATAGAGCCGCATGGTCTCGTCGATGACCGCGCGCGTAAATTTCAGGCGGTCGAGATCCAGCGTGCCGGCGGCCATCGCGGTGCGGGCCTCGATGGCCACCTGCTCCTGCGTCGCGGGATCGAGCGTCAGCAGATACACCGCCCAGAACAGCGCCGTCGCCGTGGTCTCATGGCCGGCGAGGATCATGGTGGCGACCTGGTCGCCGAGCTGGTCGTCGGTGAATTCTGTGCCGGTTTCCGGATCACGCGCCGCCAGCATCAATTCGAACAGGTCGCGCGGCGGGGCATCGTCGGCCTTTCCGGCGGCGCGGCGCTCGGCCACCAGCATGGCGACGAAGCGGGTCCAGCGGCGGCGGAAGCGCCAGCGCGGAAAGTCCTGCGGGGTCGGCCAGCCCGCGGGCAGCAGCAGATCGAAAAAGTGCGGCCGGGCGAGGGTCTCGCCATATTCGATGACGAAATCGCGCAGCACCTTGCCGTGCTTGGCCATGCCATAGGAGAACATGGTGCGCCCGGCGATCTCCAGCGTCATGCGCTGCATGATCTCGCGCAGGTCCACCGGCTCGCCGGTCCTGCCCTGCAGGTCCGCCACGGTCTCGTCGATGGCCGAGAGCATATGCGGCACCAGTGTGCCCACCGCGCGCGGCGTGAAGGCGGGCGCCAGGGTGCGGCGCTGGTGCTTCCACACGCGTCCCTCGGCAGTCAGAAGGCCATCACCGAGCAGCGGGCGCAGCACACGGAAGGCGGCCGGGGTGCGGGTATAGTTCTCGTAATTGTCCACCAGCACATGGCGGATGGCGTCGGGGTCGTTCAGGATGAAGCTGGCATGGCCGAAGAAGCGGCCCTTGATGATGTCGTCTTCGTAGGCCTTCTGGCCCCAGGTCTCGATGGCACTGCGGCGCATCGCCGCCATCCGCGCGCGCGCCGTCATGTCCTCCGGCGCACGCGGCGGCGCCGGGGGCACCACGCGACGTGTCGGGGCAGGAAAATCGTAGACCTCGGCAATGCTCACGACAGGCCTCGCATCTGGTGAGGAAGCTGGATGATATCACCGGATGAATCCGGCGTCATGAAGACGTGTTGTTTGCAGGTGCAGCATCGATTTGTAACGCAGCGACTGGACAGGCACCGCAAATCGCAGGCATCAACGGAGACAATGACGGACACGCTGAAGCCGACCTCCACCCCATTGCCCTCTGACGGAATTGCGGCGCCGCTGCGCTATCCGGTATTCCGGCGCATCTGGCTGGCCAGCCTGCTGTCCAATCTCGGCCTGATGATCCAGAGCGTCGGCGCCGCCTGGGCGATGACGCAGATGACCGCGTCGGCCGACAAGGTGGCGCTGGTGCAGACGGCCCTGATGTTGCCGATCATGATCCTGGCCATGCCGGCGGGTGCGGTGGCCGACATGTATGACCGTCGCATGGTGTCGTTGGCCTCATTGGCGCTGTCACTGGTCGGCGCCAGCGCGCTGACGGCGATGGAATGGACCGGGCACATCACGCCGAACATCCTGCTCGCCTTCTGCTTCGTCATTGGCAGCGGCATGGCGCTGTTCGGTCCCGCCTGGCAATCCTCGGTGGGCGAGCAGGTGCCGCCGGAAGTATTGCCGCCGGCAGTGGCGCTCAGCGGCATCAGCTACAATATCGCGCGCAGTTTCGGTCCGGCCATCGGCGGCGTCATTGTGGCGGCGGCGGGTGCTGTTGCCTCGTTCGGCGCGAACGCGCTTCTTTATGTGCCGCTGTTCATCGTCCTGCTGTTCTGGCGCCGCAAGGTCGAGGTTTCGCGGCTGCCGCGCGAGCGGCTGAACCGGGCCATGGTCTCGGGCATCCGCTACATCGCCAATTCGCCGTCGATCAAGATTTCGCTGGCGCGTACATTGATCACCGGCATCTGTGGCGGCTCGATCTCCGCTCTGATGCCGCTGGTGGCGCGCGACCTGCTGCATGGTGGCGCGCAGACCTATGGCATCATGCTCGGCGCCTTCGGCATGGGCGCCGTGATCGGCGCGATGAATATCGGTCCGATCCGCAAGCATTTTTCCGGCGAGACCGCGATTCGCGGCTGCGCGCTGGTCATGGGCATGGCGATCATCGGCGTCGCCATCTCGACCGAGCCGGTGCTGACCGCCGCATCGCTGGTGGTCGCCGGTGCAGTCTGGATGGCCGCAATCGCCTTGCTCAATATCGGGGTGCAGCTCTCGGCGCCCCGCTGGGTCGCCGGTCGCTCGCTGGCGGCGTTTCAGGCGGCGATCGCCGGTGGTGTGGCCATCGGCAGCTGGGGCTGGGGCCGGCTCACCGACATGGTCGGCGTCGAATGGGCGCTGATCGTGTCGGGCATCGCGATGTTCGCCTCGCCCCTGTTCGGGCTGATCTGGCGGATGCCGCCGACTGGCGCGCGCGACGAGGACGCAGAACGGCTCGAGGATCCCGAAGTGCAGCTGCAGCTCACCGCGCGCAGCGGGCCGCTGGTGGTGGAGATCGAATATCGCGTCGACCAGGAACAGGCGCGCGCCTTTCACGGCGTGATGCAGGATGTGCAGCTGTCGCGGCAGCGCAATGGTGCCTATGGCTGGTCGATCGCGCGTGACATTTCCGATCCGGAACTCTGGACCGAGCGCTATCACTGCCCCACCTGGCTGGATTTCCTGCGCCAGCGCAACCGCACCACGCAGTCCGAACGAGCGCTGTACTTGCGGGCGGCGGGCTTCCATCTGGGGCCCGATCCGGTTCGCGTGCGCCGCATGCTGGAGCGGCCCTTCGGTTCGGTGCGCTGGAAGGAAGAAACGCCGGACCGCGCCGCGACAGAAGTGCTGCCCGCCTCGACGCCGGCAGGCAGCAGCTGAAGCTTACTGTCCGTTATCGGCGAGCACCTTCGCGCAGGCCTTGCCGAGCTTGCTGCGATGTTCCTTCAGGCAGCTCAGAACGACCATGTCGCCATCATTCATCTTGGCGCGGCAGAAGCGCGATGCGTCACGCGAGCAGGCGTTCTGATTGGCGGGCGTGTTGCCCGGCTGCGCCAGCACGGGTGTGGCGAGCAGCAGGAACGGCACGATCAAAAGACGTTTCATGGCAATGACTCCCTGATCAAACGGTCGGTATCGAATGCGCGCGCAGACAAGACCGCGCGCATGGCGCAAAGATGGCGGGAACCCGCGCTGCGCCAGGCGTCACCGTTGGGAAGTAATGAAACGAAAGTTAGTTCCGTGAACCGCCGATCACCAGATCGTCGCGATGGATCATCTCGACGCGGCCGGTGATACCGAGAATATTCATCGCATCCGGCGATGAGCGTCCCTTGATCTTCTCCGCATGCTCGGCGTCATAGGCAACGAGGCCACGGCCGATCTCATGCGCATCGGGATCGCGCACGATCACTGCATCGCCGCGCGAAAACGCGCCATCGACGCGGATCACGCCGGCGGGCAACAGGCTCTTGCCCGCGCGCAATGCGGCGACGGCGCCTGCATCGATGGTGAGCGTGCCCTTCGGCTCCAGCGAACCGGCGATCCAGCGTTTTCTTGCCGTGACGGGATTCGCCGGCGTCAAGAACCAGGTGCAGCGTCCGCCATCGGCGATGGCCTGCAGCGGATGGTCGATCTTGCCCGAGGCGATGATCATGTGCGTGCCGGCGGTGGTGGCGATCTTGCCGGCTTCGATCTTGGTGTACATGCCACCGCGCGAGAGCTCGGACTCTGCAGCGCCCGCCATGCTCTCGATATCGGCCGTGATGTGCTCGACCACCGGAATGAGCTTCGCATCGGGATTGGCGCCGGGCGGTGCGGTGTAGAGGCCGTCGATATCCGACAGCAACACGAGCAGGTCCGCCGACGTCATGGTGGCGACACGCGCGGCCAGGCGATCATTGTCGCCGTAGCGGATCTCGTTGGTGGCGACGGTATCGTTCTCGTTAATCACGGGTACCGCGCGCCACTCCAGCAGCTTGCCGATGGTCGAGCGTGCATTGAGGTAGCGGCGGCGCTCCTCGGTATCCTGCAGCGTGACGAGAATCTGGCCGGCGCCGATGCCGTGATGGCCGAGCACTTCCGACCAGATGCGGGCGAGGGCGATCTGTCCGACGGCAGCCGCCGCCTGGCTTTCTTCGAGTTTCAGCAGACCGCGCGGCAGCTTCAGGCGATGACGGCCAAGCGCAATCGAGCCGGAGGAGACCACGAGCACATCGCGTCCGTCTGCATGCAGCTTGGCGATATCGGCGGCGAGCGCCGCCAGCCATTCCGCGCGCACCTCGCCGATCGCATGGTCGATCAGCAGCGAGGAGCCGACCTTGACGACGATCCGGCGGAAGTTCTTGAGATCAGGGCGCGACATGGTGCGAGGCTTTGGCAGGCGTGTGATGCAGTTGTCTTGGCGTGCGTGTAATCAGCTGGTGATGGGCGCCCATGGCTCGGCCTGAGCCGCAGACTTCGCCTTGTCGGACACTGGCGCTTCGCCGATCACCTCGACCAGCGCGCGCAGCGCTTCGGGCACGCCGTCGCCAGTGGCGCCGGAGATCAGCAGCGGGGTTTTCTTCGACGCGCGCTTCACGCGCTCCTTCTGCTTCTTCAACTCTTCCGGCTCGACCGCATCGATCTTGTTAAGCGCCACGATCTCGATCTTGTCAGAGAGATCGCCGGCATAGGCTTCCAGCTCGCCGCGCACGGTCTTGTAGGCCTTGCCCGCGTGTTCGCAGGTGGCGTCGATCAGATGCAGCAGCACGCGGCAGCGCTCGACATGGCCCAAGAATCTGTCGCCGAGGCCCGCGCCTTCATGGGCGCCCTCGATCAGGCCGGGAATGTCGGCCAGCACGAACTCACGGCCGTCGCTGTTCACGACGCCGAGCTGCGGATGCAGCGTGGTGAAGGGATAGTCGGCGATCTTCGGTCGCGCAGCCGAGACCTTCGACAGAAACGTCGATTTGCCGGCATTGGGCAGGCCGACCAGGCCGGCATCGGCGATCAGTTTCAGCCGCAGCCAGATCCAGCGCTCCTGGCCGGGCTGGCCGGGATTGGCATTGCGCGGGGCACGGTTGGTCGAGGACTTGAAGTGGGCGTTGCCGAAGCCGCCATTGCCGCCTTCGGCCAGCACGAATGTCTCGCCGAGCTTGGTAAAGTCGTGGATCAGCGTCTCTTTGTCTTCGTCGATGATCTGGGTGCCGACCGGCACTTTCAGCGTGATCGAGGAGCCATTGGCGCCGTGGCGATCCTTGCCCATGCCATTGACGCCCTTCGGCGCCTTGAAATGCTGCTGGTAGCGATAGTCGATCAGCGTGTTGAGGCCGTCGACGACCTCCACGATCACGTCGCCGCCGCGCCCGCCATTGCCGCCGGAGGGCCCACCGAATTCAATATACTTCTCGCGGCGGAAGGCCACGCAGCCGTTACCACCGTCGCCGGAGCGAATGTAAACCTTGGCTTCATCGAGGAATTTCATGGCGTATCCGTATCGCAGGGGGCTGTTTGCGGCAACAACTCATCGCCGCGAGCAAGGCTGCCTTGCTGCGGTTTCAATCGCGTCCTAAAGGACAATGGATTGCTGTTAACCAATGTCGTGCTGCACGACCTGCGCAGCCGCTTCCCTACAGGCGCATATGGGCATGTTTGCGACCATTTCGACCGCGGCGGACAATCGCGCCGCCCGGATTGCGGGTATCGGCCTGATGCTTGCGGGGATCGCCATGTTCTCCTGCGGCGACGCCATCGGCAAATATCTGGTTTCGACCTATTCGGTCGGGCAATTGATGTTCCTGCGCGCCATCGCGGCCCTGACCCTGCTGGCGCCCATGATCTGGCGGCATCGCGGGGATTTTCTCACGCTGGACCGGCCGGGGCTGCAGGTGCTGCGCGTGGTGCTGTCGACGCTGGAGGTTGCGGCCTTCTTCTGGGCGGCGGGTTATCTGCCGCTGGCTGACGTCATTACCTATTATCTGGCCTGCCCGATCTTCGTCACCGCGGGCTCGGCGATCTTCTTGCGCGAATCTGTCGGGTGGCGGCGCTGGAGCGCGGTGTTTGTCGGCTTCGTGGGTGTGATCATCGCGTTGAAACCCTCGGCGCAGATGGTGACCTGGCCGGCGCTGATCGCGCTCGGTGGCAGTCTCTCCTTTGCGGCGCTGATGCTGATCACGCGGTCGCTGCGCTCGGCGCCGGATGTGGTGCTGGCGACGTCGCAATTCGTCGGCACCTTCACCTTCGGTGCGGTGCTGACCACATTCGGCTGGGTGACGCCGGGCTTTGGTGATCTCGGCCTGTTCTTCCTGGCCGGTGTGGTGTCGATCGGCGCGCTGATGTGCGTGAATCGCTCGCTGAAACTGGCGCCGGCGAGTGTGGTGGTGCCGTATCAATATACGATGATCATCTGGGCGGTGATCTTCGGCTGGCTGATTTTCGATGAGCTGCCGGCACCGGCCACGCTGATCGGTGCAACGATCATCATTGCGGCGGGGCTTTATATTTTTCTGCGGGAGCAGCGGCTGGGCAAGATTGCGGACGAGGTACCGCCGGCGGTGTGATCTTTCTTCCCTCTCCCACAAAGGGAGAGGGAAGAAGCATTCATCTCCGCGTCGAGCTCGCCCAGTTCTTCAGCGAGCTCCACACGCCGCGGGACAGCTTGAAGCAATCCACCGGCGTCGACGATCCGATCGCCTCGAAGCGATGCAGCTGCACGCCGGTCCACTGGAAGCCGCACTTTTCGAGAATGTTGCGCGACGCCGGGTTCGCCACGCGCGCGCCTGCGATCAGTTGATCGATGGCGAATTCCTCGAACGTGTAGTCGATCGCCGCCCGCACGGCTTCGGTGGCGTAACCGCGGCCCCAGTGCGCGACGCCCAGCCAGTAGCCAAGCTCCGGCAGTTCCGGTTCGCGCCAGTCGATGCCGACCATGCCGATGGGGCGATAATCGAGCTCGATCAGGAACACCGCGTCGGTGGCCGCTTCATCATGCAACGAGCCGACGAACTGTTCCGCATCATTCTGCGAATAGGGATGCGGCAGCCGGCGGGTGTTCTCGGCAATGCGGCGGTCGTTCGCAAGTTCGGTCACCGCGATGGCATCGGCCATCACGGGCTTGCGCAAGGTCAGGCGCTGCGTTTGCAGAACAGCGGGTCTGCTCTCGCTCAGGCGGGGTGTTGGAATATCCTGCAGCATTGTCGGCTCCTGCAATGCGCCCCGAAGCGACGCACCAAACGAAAAGGGGAGGCCGGTTTCCCGCCTCCCCTCTGGAGCCCAATTCTGGCGCTCCGCCGGTTCAACAGGACCCGGCGGACTCCATCTGAGTGTCCACCGTTTATTCGGCCGCGGCCTGGGTGATCGGGAGTACCGACACGAAGGTGCGACCGTTGGCTTTGGCTTTAAACTCCACGCGACCTTCGACCTTGGCGAACAGGGTATGATCCGTGCCCATGCCGACATTAAGGCCGGGGTGCCAGGTGGTGCCGCGCTGACGCGCAATGATGTTGCCGGGAATCACGCGCTCGCCGCCGAACGCCTTGACGCCAAGACGCTTGCCAGCTGAATCGCGGCCGTTGCGCGATGAACCGCCTGCTTTTTTATGAGCCATAGCTCGTCTCCGATCTCGATCTTGTCAAAGATCAATTCCTCGCGGGAATTGTCTCACGGATTTTCAAATTTGCGCAGCGGATAATTCCGCTGCTGCAGCGATTTTATTTACTCGGCCGCTTCGGCCGGAGCGGCCTTCGGGGCGGCGGCCTTCTTCGGGCGCGGGCCCTTGGTCGGCGACTTGCCATCGGCGAGGATCTCGCTGATGCGGACGAGGGTCAGCTCGTCACGATAACCACGCTTGCGCTTCGAGTGCTTGCGGCGGCGCTTCTTGAAAGCGATGACCTTGGGGCCGCGCTTGTGGTCGAGAATTTCAACCGCAACGCTGGCGCCAGCAACGGTCGGCACGCCGAGCACGGGCGTATCGCCGCCGAGCACGAGCACTTCACCAAGCTGCACGATCGTGCCGGCTTCGCCAGCGATCTTGCCAATCTCAAGTACATCATCCGGAACAACGCGGTACTGCCGGCCGCCGGTTTTGATGACTGCGAACATCGTTCTAATCCTTCGTGTTCGATCCCGTCCTCGGATCAAGCGACAAACAATCGCTCCGGGACGGCTTTTTGTTCAGTCGATAAGGGTTTGAAGCTTTTGCGTTTTCTGGCCGACGTTGCGGCCCCACGCAAAAACAATCGGCGCGAGACGGAGCTTGCGCCGAAGGGTGCTTTATAGAGTGGGAGAGCGGGGAGTCAAGGAAAAGCGAGCCAAAAACAGGCATTTGGCCTGCATTTGACTCGCTCTCGAAGCCTACGATGCGAGGCTGCGCATTTCCTTGATCAGGTCCGACTTGCCCTCGAAACCGATGCCCGGCAGTTCCGGCATCACGATGTGGCCGTTCTCGACCTTCACGCCATCCGGGAAGCCGCCATAGGGCTGGAACAGGTCGGGATACGACTCATTGCCGCCGAGGCCGAGGCCGGCTGCGATGTTCAGCGACATCTGATGGCCGCCATGGGGAATGCAGCGGGTCCAGGACCAGCCGTAATTCTTCAGCATTTCCAGGGTCCTGAGATATTCGACCAGGCCATAGGACAGGGCGCAGTCGAATTGCAGCCAGTCGCGATCCTTCCGCATGCCGCCATAGCGGATCAGGTTGCGGGCGTCCTGCATGGAAAACAGGTTTTCGCCGGTCGCCATTGGCTTCGGATAATGCTCGGCGAGCTTTTCCTGCAGCTCGTAATCGAGCGGGTCGCCGGCTTCCTCGTACCAGAAAAGATCGTATTCTCTCAAAGCCTTGGCGTAGTCCACGGCGGTCGTGAGATCGAAACGGCCATTGGCATCCACGGCCAGCTGGCAGCCCGAGGGCAGCAGCTTCAGCACGTGTTCGATACGCTTGAGGTCGTCCGCCAGCGGGGCGCCGCCGATCTTCATCTTCACGACATTGTAGCCGCGGTCCAAATAGCCTTTCATTTCAGAGGCCAAGCCTTCGAGGCCCTTGCCCGGATAATAGTAGCCGCCGGCGGCATAGACGAACACCTTGGGGTTCGCGGTCGTGCCGTAACGCTCTGAAAGCAGACGGAAAAGCGGCTTGTTGGCGATCTTGGCGACGGCGTCCCAGACGGCCATGTCGATGGTGCCGATGGCGACCGAGCGCTCGCCGTGGCCGCCGGGCTTTTCATTGGTGAACATGGTCGCCCACACCTTGTGGGGATCGATATTTTCACCAGTCGAATCAATGAGATCGTCCGGCTTGGCTTCGAGGATGCGCGGCGCGAAACGTTCGCGGATCAGGCCACCCTGGCCGTAGCGGCCGTTGGAATTGAAGCCGTAGCCGATGACCGGCTTGCCGTCGCGGATCACGTCGGTGACCACGGCGACCAGGCTCAGCGTCATTTTGCTGAAGTCGATGAAGGCGTTAGCGATGGGGGAGGCGATCGGAGCGGTGCGCTCCCGGACTTCGACAATGCGCATGGAATTCCCTCGTTCTCGCGTGTTTTCTTGCGGCAACACGGCGGCAGTCTTGCGATGGCTTGTGGCAATACGCCTGTCGCAGCCATCTCTGAAATGGTCAATTTTCACCTGAGGCATTCCCATCTAAGATGGCAGGATGCGCAGCTTCGACCCTGTCTCCCTCCGCCTGTTCATCGCCGTTTGCGAGGAGCGCAACATCGCCTCCGCCGCCAAGCGCGAGGCCATCGTCCCGTCCGCGGTGTCGAAGCGCATCAGCCAGATGGAAGAGGAGGCCGGCGTGCAGCTGCTGGAGCGTGGCCGCCGCGGCGTCACGGTCACGGCGGCCGGCGAAGTGCTGTGGCGCTATGCGCGCGAGAGTCTGCAATTGCTCGATCGCATGCAGGCCGAACTCGGCGCGTTTGCCGATGGCGTGCAGGGGCATGTGCGGGTGTTCGCGTCGAAGTCCGCGGTGGCGCAGGTGCTGCCGGAGGATGTGAGCGCGTTTGCGAAAAAATATCGCGATGTACGCGTCAGCCTCGAAGAGCGCGAGATCTGGGAGGTGGTGCGCGGTGTCGAGGAAGGCCGCGCGGATATCGGCGTGTGCTGGGATGCCGTCGATCTGCGCGGGCTGACGACACATCCTTATCATCGCGATCGTCTTGCAGTGGTGGTGCATCCGGATCATGCGCTGGCATCGCGTGACTCGGTGTCGTTTGAAGAAACCGTCGACTACGAGCATGTCGACATCGTCGCCCGCAGCATCATGCAGGCGACACAGCGGAGCGCGGCCGCGGCGGCCGGCAAGCAGATGCGCTACCGCATCCAGGTTTCCACGGTGGATGCCGCCTATCGCGTGGTCGCGGCGCAGCTCGCCGTCGCCATCGTGCCGCAGGAAGAGGCATCCGCGATCCAGCAGACGCTGGGGCTGAAAGTGGTCCCGCTGAGCAATGACTGGGCGCAGCGGCAATTCGTCGTCGCGGTGCGAAACAAGGGGCTTAGTCTGCCGGCACAATTGTTGCTCGAAAGTCTCCAGAGCAGCGCGAAGTCGTGAATGACGACGAGGCTGCATTCTGTCTAATATGCCTAGACAAATGAGGAGCCCCGCCATGACCAGCCATTTCGAACCCGGCGCGATGTCCTTAGGCGACTGGCGCGCGATCTATCGCGGCGCTGCGCCGAAGCTCGATGCGCAACATCATCCGCGCATCCAGGCCAGCGCCGATGCGGTGGCGCGGATCGTGGCGCGGGGCGAGCCGGTCTATGGCATCAATACCGGCTTCGGAAAGCTCGCCAGCGTCGGCATCGCCGCCGACGACCTTGTGGCCTTGCAAAGAAATATCGTGCTGTCGCATTGCGCCGGCATCGGCGAGCCGCTGTCGCCGGTGATCACGCGGCTGTTGATGGCGCTGAAGATCGCCTCGCTCGCGCAGGGGTTTTCCGGCGTGAAGCTGGAGACGATCCAGCTGCTCGAAGCGATGCTCGCCAACGACATCATTCCCGTGGTGCCGTCGCAGGGCTCGGTCGGTGCCTCCGGCGATCTCGCGCCGCTCGCGCATATGACGTCGGTGATGATCGGCGTCGGCGAAGCCTTTGCCAACAATACGCGCCTTCCCGCCGTCGAGGCGCTGGCATCCGCCGGTCTCGAGCCGATCAAGCTCGGTCCCAAGGAGGGCCTTGCGCTGCTCAATGGCACGCAGTTCTCGACGGCCTGCGCTCTGGCCGGCCTGTTCGAGGCGGAAGTGCTGTTCAGGAATGCGATGGTGTCGGGTGCGTTGTCCACCGATGCCGCGCGCGGCTCCGACACGCCGTTCGATGCACGCATCCATCAGCTCCGCAAGCATGATGGACAAATCGCGGTGGCGTCCGCGCTGCAGAGCTTGATGGCCGGCAGCGCCATTCGCGAATCGCATCGGCTCGGGGACGTGCGGGTGCAGGATCCGTATTGCCTGCGCTGCCAGCCGCAGGTGATGGGCGCGGCGCTCGACGTGCTGCGCCAGGCAGCGGCGACGCTGCTCACCGAAGCCAATGGCGTGTCCGACAATCCGCTGATTTTCGCGGATGAGGACCTCGCAATGTCCGGCGGCAACTTTCATGCGGCGCCGGTGGCGTTCGCGGCCGACATGATCGCGCTGGCGGTGTGCGAGATCGGCTCGATCTCCGAGCGGCGCATCGCCATGCTGGTCGATCCCGCGCTGTCCGGCGTGCCGGCCTTCCTCACCCCGCGGCCGGGGCTGAATTCCGGCTTCATGATCGCGCAGGTGACCGCGGCGGCCCTGGTCTCCGAGAACAAGCAGCGTGCCTATCCCGCCAGCGTCGATTCGATCCCGACCTCGGCGAACCAGGAAGACCATGTCTCCATGGCTGCGCATGGCGCGCGGCGTCTGGTGCCGATGGTGGACAATGCGATGGCCGTCATTGCCATCGAATTGCTGGCCGCAGCGCAAGGCTGCGACTTCCACGCGCCGCTCACCTCCAGCGATCCCCTCGAGGCCGTGCGAAAGCGCCTCCGCGCCGATGTCGCGCATCTCGATGACGACCGCTACTTCCATGCGGATATCGAGAAGGCGCTGGCGCTGGTGCGCTCCGGTGCGGTGGTGGCCGCCGCCGGCGAGACTGGGCTGCCGGGGATCTGACGGCGATCAGTCGACGAAGCGCACCATGGCATCCCACATGCGCACGAGGTCGACCAGGCTCGCAGCCGACATCTTCCGCATCATCGCACCGCGGTGAAGCTTGACGGTGACCTCGGCGATGCCGAGTGCGCTGGCGATCTGCTTGTTCGTGTGACCGGAGACGACATGCTGCAACACCTGCCGTTCGCGCTCGCTCAGCGTCATGAAGCGCGCTTCGGTCTCGCAGATCGAAGCCAGATAAGCGTGGCGATCGCCTTCGATCGCCAGATGCTCACGGCGTGCAGCCTGAAGCCGGTGCATGGGGCTGTCCTGGTTTGCCGTCGCGGTGGCGGCGATGTGAGATGGCTGTTGCACTATCGCGCCCGCTACGGGATGCGGCTTTGTGAAAGCCTCCAGGAATGCTTGGAATTGCTTCCAATCTGCGGTCGCTGCGCGTGGCGATCTGCGCATTCGCCGCATCGACACTGTCTGCGTGCCAATCTCGGTGTCTGCTTACCAAGCGTGTATCGTGCACAGATTGTCTATCCCGATTATGGCACTTTATGCGGATGACCGCAGAAACTATTGCCTGCGCTTGTAATTATCGTTCAATAAGATGCGACGACCATGAGCCGCGCGAATGCCGCTTGTAAGTCATCCAGGGATGGGTGAGCGACTGGCGAGATTTCTATGAAGCTCGATATTCCCGGTACGGAATTGTTGCGACGGAGCAGCGGGCCATCGCTGCGCGAGCATATTGCCCGCGAACGTCATGTGCTGATGCAGATCGCTGCCGGTCGTCCGCTGACGGATGTGTTGCAGGAGCTGTTGCTGAGCGTCGAGGCTTCATCGGGCCATGCCATGATGGCGTCCATTCTTGCCGTCTCCGACGACCATCGCTATCTCCGCCATCTGGCGGCGCCCAGTCTGCCCGCCGCCTATAACAGGGCGATCGATGGCGAGCGCGTCGGGGAGGGTGTCGGGTCGTGCGGCACCTCGGCCTATCGCGGCACACCGGTTTATGTGGCCGATATCGACACCGATCCCCTCTGGGTCGATTATCGCGAGCTGGCGGCGGCGCATGGTCTGCGGGCCTGCTGGTCGACGCCCATCAAGGGGATGGACGGCGTTATCAGCGGCACCTTCGCCGTCTATTACGATGCGCCGCGTTCGCCCCGACCGCATGATCTCGAAGCCATCTCGGCCATTACCCTGACTGTCGCCCTGGCGATCGAGCGCCACCGCATGGAGCTGCAGCTGCAGCGCGCCCGCGACGAATTGCGTGCATTGGCGGCAGCCGAATCCTGAGTCTGGTGCTCGGCGATCAAGACGCTGCGGGGGGCACCTGCGACATGGTGGCCTCCGGGCGGGGCGGTCCTTCGCGCGTGCAACCTTTCGGTTCCATCGGCGTTGTCGGTCGGTTCACGCGTTCAGGGGCAACATGGCTGACGAAGCAGTAACGACACCCATCGGCATCGGCGTTCACGGTGCCAAGCGTCTCCCATCGGTGGACGTGGATACATTCAATATCGAGATCAAGGACGGCGACGGATTTCTCGGCGATCGCGCCAGCAAGGGCGCGTTCCAGAAGATCGTCGAGGACCTGCGCAAGCCGCTGAAGAAGAATGGCGAGGATCCGCTCGGCAAGAAGGCGGTCAAGGAGATCGGCAAGAGCGAGCTCGACGAGATCCTGACCGGCGACGACGTCAAGGCGGCGGCGCTGGTGCACGGCGCCATCGAGGAATTCGCGCAGGAATTCGCCTATGTGATCCAGCGCTTCTTCAAGAACAAGGTGTGGGAAGACACCGAATGCATCGTGGTCGGCGGCGGCTTCCGCCAGAGCCGCGTCGGCGAGCTCGCGATCGCGCGCACCGATATCATCCTGAAATCCGAAGGCATCAAGGTCGATCTGATTCCGATCCAGTATCATCCCGATGAGGCCGGGCTGATCGGCTGCCTGCATCTGGCGCCGTCATGGATCTTCGAGGGCTATGACAGCATCCTGGCCGTCGATATCGGCGGGTCCAATATCCGCTGCGGCGTGGTGGAGACCAACTGGAAGAAGTCGAAGGATCTCTCCAAGGCCGAGGTGTGGAAATCCGATCTGTGGAAGCATGCCGATGACGAGCCGACCCGCGAAGGCGCGGTGAAGCGGCTGGTCAAGATGCTGCAGGACCTGATCAAGGCCGCCGACAAGGAGGGCTTCAAGCTGGCCCCCTTCATCGGCATCTCCTGCCCGGGTGTCATCAATGAAGACGGCACCATCGAAAAGGGCGCGCAGAACCTGCCGGGCAACTGGGAGAGCAGTAAGTTCAACCTGCCGGCGCTGATCGCCGAAGGGATCCCGAGTATCGGCGATCACGACACCGCGGTGCTGATGCATAATGACGGCGTGGCGCAGGGGCTGAGCGAAGTCCCATTCATGCAGGATTTCGCCCGCTGGGGCGTCCTCACCATCGGCACCGGCCTCGGCAATGCCCGCTTCACCAACCGCAAGCGCGACGCGAAGAAGGACAAGGACGAGAAGGACGACAAGAAGGCGAAGAAGGGCAAGGACTGAGCCCTGGCGGGGAGGGGCGGATCAGACCTCTCCTTGCTGTCGCCATGTATTGCATGTCACTCCGCCATGGCCGGGTCTGTTCCGGCCACGTCGTTTTCAGTCCCCAAGCAGCCAAGACGTGGATATGCGGGCGTTCACCGCGCCAAAGCGGCTTCGTCCGCGCAGGCAGGACGAGGCCGCGCGGACGGCGTTCGAGCAGGCGATGATCGCCCAGCGGCAGACGCGCGCGCCTGGTTGGGCACCTGCGAATCGGGCAGTTTCGTCTCGATTGGCCCTGGTCGCGGACCTGCTTTCGGCGCCCAGAGTTCACTCGGGCGCCGTCACCTGGGCGCCGGAGGCCTGTGCCGGGCTGATTTCCGCCGCGTCACGGTGTGCTGGCAGCGGAATTTCCTCATCCGGCGCTTGTCTGTCCCGCCGTCCTCGCCTAGAACACCGCCAACCACCCGGCGGGCGACCGTCGGAACACGGCACCAAGGAGAGGTGGCAGAGTGGTTGATTGTACCGCACTCGAAATGCGGCATGGGTGCAAGCCCATCGGGGGTTCGAATCCCCCCCTCTCCGCCATTCAGCCGTTTAGGCCCCTGAAAATCCAATTTTATCTATAGAATAAGGCATTTCTAAAAAGGCCGGTGGTACACAGGAGTGGACACACCGTGAGCCTCAACATGCTTCAACCCATCAAAAAAGACCACACGAAGAACTACTGGTTTCGTCGGCGTGTGCCGGCGAAATACCGCAAGTTCGGCATGCCGTCGGAGATCAAGTTCTCGCTCGGAACCGCAGATTGGGACGAGGCGGTGCTGCGCTGCCAGGAAGAGAATCTGAAGCTGGAGCGCACCTGGCGCGCCAATCTCGAAGGCGAGCCGCCCTCGGACCTTTCGCACATGCAGATCAACGCGCTCGCAGGCGAGTTCTACAACGAGATGGTGGCGAGCCATCGCGACGAGCCTGGCCGTCCCATCCTTTGGGAAGAATCGCTGCGCGCGCTGGAGAAGAAGAAGACGCGGCTGATCAGCATCCAACCGGTCGGCGTGCACCTGCGCTTCGCGTTCGGCGACGAAGCGCGCGAGTTCCTGGCCCGTCGGCGCCTGAAACTGGTCGGTGACAGATTCGAAACCTTCATCAAGGCGTACGTCAAGGCTAAGGAGCATGCGAGCAGGGTGCTGCTTCGCCACGCGGAGGGCGATTACACCCCCGATCCGGAGCAGGCGAAATATCCCGCGCTCCAGTTGACCGAGCCGAAGAAGCCCTTCGAGGGCCTGTGGACCGAATTCTGCGAGGCGAAGAAGATTTCAGCGTCGACCAAGAAGAAATGGCGTCCGTATTTCTCGGCGTTGATGCTTCGGGTCGGGTCGAGCGACATGAACCTCGTCACCGAGCAGCATCTGCTGGATTGGCGGGACGCGCTGCTGGCGACGAAGCTGTCACCCATCACCGTCAAGGACGGTTACATCGCCGCCGCGAAGGCCTTCTTCGGCTGGTGCAAGCGGATGAAGAAGCTGCGAAGCGACCCGAGCGCGGAAGTCGTCGTCGACGTCAGCGAAAAGCATGAGACCAAGATGCGCGGTTTCACGGACAAGGAAGCCGCGATCATCCTGTCCGCCGCGTTGGCTCCTATGAGCAAGCTGATGGCGCGGGAGAATGCCGCGGCGCGCCGGTGGGTGCCGTGGATCTGCGCCTATACCGGAGCCCGCGTCAACGAGATCACGCAGCTTCGGGCCAGCGACGTCCTGAACGTGGACGGCATCGATTGCATCCGCATAACGCCCGAGGCCGGAACCGTGAAGACGCTGCGGGAGCGCGTCGTTCCGATCCATCCGCATCTGGTCGAGCAAGGATTTCTCGACTTCGCTCGGATGAAGAAGGGCAAGGCGCCGCTGTTCTATTCCGTCGCGCGGCAGCGCAACCCGGACCGGAAGAATCCGACCTACACGTCGGTCGGCAACAAATTGGCCGAGTGGGTTCGTGAACTCGGCATCAAGGACCCACGGGTCGCGCCGAACCATGGTTGGCGCCATCGCTTCAAGACCGCGGGCCGCAAGGCGAGGATGGACTGGCTGATCCTCGACGCCATCCAGGGGCACGCGCCCCGCACCGAGGGCGAGGAGTATGGCGAAGTGCCGCCGGACGTCATGCAGCCAGAGATCCTGAAGCATCCGAGATACGATGTTGCTGCCGGAAAACTCCGCGACCGGCGAGGCGATGCGAACAGGAGCCGTGCCGGGAAAACGAAGGAGCCGGCGTGACCGCCCACTTTGCGGGTTGAGAACGGCCGAGGCGATCGTCGGACGACTTATCCGACGGATCCGATCCGCCAAGCCTCGCGTCCTGAGTGGCCCGCCGCCGACCGTCGGGCCGAGTGATACCCGCCTGATCACGCCGTCATTGTGTTATGCAGTCAAAGGCCCGATATTGGGGGCGGAGAACGCATGGATAAGGTCGTCACCATAGCAGAGAGGGACGCGCGCGAAGCAGCGCGGCGACGATCGGCTGCGGACGCGATCATCGCGAAACTGAAGGCATTTGCGATTTCGCGCGGCGGCCGGTTCCTTGTGTTCGGATCGGCGGCGGTGGATGCCATGTCGTCCGAGAGCGATCTGGATGTCGTCGTCGATTTTCCATCGGATCGCGAAGGCGAAGCCGTCGACTTCGTTGAAGACTTGTCACGAATTCACGACCTGCCTGTCGATTATTACTTGAGATCGTTGGCAAGCGAGCGGTTCCTCGCCCGGATAGCGAATGAAGCGGTGACGCTGTCATGAGCGACCCGCGTTGGACGGATGTCGATGCTGATATCGACCATGCCATTCTGCAGATCGGAAACGCCGTTCGCGCGTTCGACCGCGGAGGCTTCGATTCTCCGGACCTCGACGCGGTATGGGAACGGTCCAATGCGTTTCTCCATGGGATGGAGACCGGGTATTCGCTGCTGGAAGCCGCATTGGAGAAGATCCTTTCCATTTTGAAGGAAAAGAGCCCGGTCGAGGGGCAGCACTCGCACAGGGATCTCGTCGAGCGGGTCTCAAGGCAGATGACCGGCGTTAACGCGAGGCCTGCGATCATCGACGCAGATCTCAAGAAGGACTTGCTCGAACTTTTGAGGATGCGCCATAGGGCTCGGAAGGTCATCTACGACGACTTCGACGCGTCGAAGGCGGGGCCTTCGGTCGAGGCCGCGCGACGGGTCCTGATCGGGCTCCGGGACGCGATCGCTGCGTTCAAGGCTGCGGTGGATCCGGAGCCTGGCGAGGACGACGAAAATTCCGCGTCGTCACGGCCTCGCATCTGACGCCAGCCATATCGCGCCGAAGTCGGCTTCCGATATGCACTGGACCTGGTACGGCGATGGCGCGGTACCATTTCGTCGCACACCGAAAATATCGCGTCGTTTTCCGATTGTGCGACCAGCCCATGAGCGTCGGCAGGGAGCGAGGCATTCACATCCTCTGCCGTTTGGATCCGGATAGGCATCGCCACCGCGAGGTCTACAGTTCGAAGCATCAGGCGGTCCGACGTTGTTCATGCGATGCGTACGGCATCATCGGCCCGTTTCTTCGCTGCCGGCGAACAAGGCGCCGGCCCCGTACCGATCCTCCCAAGCAGAATCCGACTTCGCTCGGCCATTGCAAAGATGGGAGGCAGTCAGCTATCGGTTGTGTGGGGGATCGGCGGGGGCGAGCTTTTCATGTGGCATGACAACGAGACGGAGCGCGACTTCCTGAATTTTTCGGGCGTCGCGGACACCGTGGCCGAGATCGTCGTGCAGGCGCGAGGGCGCCCGGTCTCGATCGGGGTGTCCGGTTCGTGGGGTATCGGCAAGTCGTCGATGATCAAGCTCATCCGGGCGTCCGTCGCCGCGCGCCCCCTCCCTGCCGGCGAGCGGCAGTTCGTCTTCGTCGAATTCAATGCTTGGCTGTATCAGGGCTACGACGATGCGCGGGCGGCGCTGATGGACGTCATCGCTTCGAAGCTGGAGGCGGAGGCGGCCGCGCGCGCGACCGCCGTCGACAAGACGAAGGCGTTGCTGAAGCGCGTCAACTGGCTACGGGCCGCCAAACTCGTCGCCGTGCCTGCGATCTCGCTCGCGCTCGGCCTGCCGCCGACGGGCCTGGTCGGCGACGTGATCGGCCTCGGCCGTCGGGCCTTCGACGAAGGCCTCGGCGGCAACCTAGCCAAGGATGCCGAAGCCGCGGCGGGCAAGGTCGCGGACGCTGCAGGCGGACTCCTGGATCCGAAGCCCGACGAGTCGCCGCCGAAACAGATCCAGGCTCTCCGGGATTCGTTCGAGGACATCCTCGAGGAGTTGGGGATCACGCTGGTGGTCCTGATCGACGATCTCGACCGCTGTCTTCCGGAGACCACGATCTCGACCCTCGAGGCCATCCGTCTCTTCCTGTTCCTGAAGAACACCGCTTTCGTCATCGCCGCCGACAACGACATGATCAAGCACGCGGTCCGCAAGCATTTCGGCGGCATCCAAGACGATCTGTTGGTCACCAACTATTTCGACAAGCTGATCCAGGTACCGATTCGGGTCCCGCCGCTCGGAACGCAGGAAGTGCGCGCGTACATGATGTTGCTGTTCGTGGAGAACAGCGTCCTGGACGGTGAGATCCAGGAGAAGATCCGCGTCGGCATCTGCAATCAGCTTCGCCGGACGTGGGAAGGCAAGCGCGTCGACCGGGCGTTCGTCCAGACGCTTCATGATCCGATGCCGGACGAACTGATCGGCAAGTTCGATACCGCGGACCGCCTCGCCCCGTTGATGACGACCGCGTCCGGCATCGCCGGCAATCCCCGTTTAATCAAAAGATTCCTGAATGCGCTGTCCATACGGATGTCGATCTCGACCGCTCAAGGCGTCGGTGTCGACGAAGCTGTGCTTGCCAAGCTCATGCTGTTCGAACGTCTAGGGGACACGAAGGCCTATGCTTCGTTGATCTCCGCGGTCGGTGCCAGCGAGTCCGGGAAACCCGCGTTCCTCGGCGAGTGGGAGGAAGCCGCAAATGCGGGCAAGGAGCTCGATCTCCCGTCCCCGTGGAACGCTCCGTTCGTGCGGGAGTGGCTGACGTTGCCGCCGGCCCTCGCGGAGGTCGACCTCAGAGGCGCGTTATACGTCAGCCGCGAGCATGTCGCGCTGGTCACTTCCGAGGATCGCCTGTCGTCAGAGGCCGCGGAACTGTTGACCGCTCTGCTGCAGAATCCGGAGATGGCGGCGCGCCTCAAACCGCGGCTGCAGACGGTGCAGCGGCTCGAGACGGCCGTGATCATGGATCGTCTGCTGGAGAAGGCACGGCAGGAGCAGGAATGGGGCGTGCCGCCGATACTGGAGGCCTGCCTGGCCTTGTCGGAGGTGGATCCGCCTCAGGGCAGTCGTCTCGCGGCCTTTCTCGCCGAGCGGCCGGCCGCGCAGGTCAAACCCAACATCGTACCGAAGATCGCCGATCAGCCCTGGGCTCGAGGTGTGCTGGAGAAGTGGGACGGTCTTGACGTGTCGAGGCCGGTCAAGAACGCAATCAAGAGAACGTTTGAAAATGGGAACGTCGCAATCTAGCGGTGGGCCGGGGCCAGGCGTGCCGATGGTTCCGCCCTGGACGCCGCCATCGCCGCCACCCGAGCCGCAAGTGCCCGAACCGGGTACTCCCGACCCATCGCCGCCGCCGCCGCCCGATGAGCAGCAGCCGTCGCCGCCGATCCCAACGCCTCCGGCTGTCCCGCTGACGGCGGCGCCGCCCGTGGCGCCCGCAGCACGCTTCCGGGGCACGCGGCGCAGCCTCGGAGACTACGCCCGCAGCGGCAACCGGGACGATCTGAAGAAGGCGCTCGGACACTACGTCCGCAGCGGTTACTCCGGCTCGGCGACCGCCTCGGCCAGGCTTGGAGGGACCGCGGCGACGGCGCAGTCGCTCGGTAGTGCGCTGTCGAACATCGCCGCCGGCCAGCCTGCCACGGCTGGAAGTCCGCTCGATCCGGCGCTTCTTGCTGGCCGCTCCGCGCGGGAGGTCATGGACGCGGTCGTCGAGGCGGTTCGTCCCACCGACGGCACACAGGACGCGGAGGCGGCGCGCGCGGCCATTCGCGACGCGTTGTCCGAACTGCTCACGCACTACCCCGAAGCGGACCTCTTGAATCTCGATTCCGAACAGAGAGACTTCGTCATAGAGCGATATGCCGCAATGGACGTCTTCCGACGGTTCGAACTGGATGTCGGCGTCGCGATCAGCGAAAAATCGCCGACCGCGACCGTGGCGCTCGCGCGTCTCAGGGATGCCAGGGACTACGTGAAGGAGATCGTCGGCGCGGAATTCCGGAAGCTGCGCGACGCAGGGAAACGGCTGACGGTGGACAGGATCAACCGTGTCGTGAGCGAGGCCGTCAGGGAAACCTGCATCGTTTTCGAGGGCTACGCGGAATGAGGCTGGTTTGTGCTCCAGAGGACATCGATCTGCCGGCGACGGCCGACGATCTACGGGTCGTGCTGTTCGGTCAGCCCGGCAGCGGCGACCGTGGCAGCGCCGGTGACGCGGCGAAGCATGAGTTCCTGCGCCGGCGGCTGGAGGCGGCACCTCGAGCTTGGGATCTGCTTTCGATAGCGCTCTCGGTGGTGACCGCGGATTATGCGGGCCTTCGTGAACGGAGTCCGGACGGATGGACCCGGGAGTTCGATCTGCAGATCGCGGTCTCGGATCCCGCGTTCTGGAACGCCCAGGCCGGCCATCTCGCGAAAGCGGTCGGATTCCTGACGACGGACATATGGCGTTTCGGTTTTCACGGGGGCGGCATGCAGCCGGCGCCGCCGAAGCCGGCCGAGCGTCCGGATGCCGATTGCGTCGTTCTGCTTTCGGGCGGTCTCGACAGTCTGGTCGGGGCGATCGATTTGGCCGCCGCCGGGCGGCGGCCCCTCGCCGTCAGCCAGACGGTTCGCGGGGACGCCGCAAAGCAGGTCGACTTCGCCGCCCATATCGCCGGCGGCCTCGACCATCTGCAACTGAACCACAACGCCCACGCTCCCGGCGTCGAGGAAGCGTCCCAAAGGGCCAGATCCCTGATCTTCATCGCCTTCGGCGTCATGGCCGCGACATCGCTCGCCGCCTACCATGAGGGCGGCACGGTCGATCTTTTCCTGTGCGAAAACGGCTTCATCGCGATCAATCCACCGCTCACCGGAGCGCGGATAGGCAGCCTCAGCACGCGTACCGCCCATCCGCACTATCTCGGCAGCGTGCAGCGAATGCTGGATGCGGCCGGCCTTCGCGTGAAGATCCGTAATCCGTACGCGACATCGACGAAGGGTGAGATGCTGCGGTCATGCGCGGACCAGACGCTGCTGCGCGTTCAAGCGGCGCGTTCGACGAGCTGCGGACGGTTCCAACGCTTCAATTACCGGCACTGCGGTCGTTGCGTGCCGTGCCATGTCCGTCGCGCCGCATTCCGCGCTTGGGGCGTACCCGATACGACGAACTACGTGTACACAGAACTCGGCCGAGACGACGCCGAGCACGCCGGCTTCGACGACGTCCGGTCCGTCGCCATGGCCATCCGGAACGCCGCCGGAGATGGCCTGAGCGATTGGCTGGGACCTTCGCTCAGCTCTCCTTTCATAGCCGACAGGGCAGGACTCGAAGCCATGATCTCACGCGGAATGGCCGAACTGCAGGCGCTGCATGCGGCGCTGGGCGTTAAATGATCGACTTTCATTGCCATCTCGACCTCTATCCCGACCCCGTCGAGATGGTGCGGGAAGCCCGGTCGCGGGAGATGTTCGTGCTCTCGGTGACGACAACGCCGACCGCGTTCGAGGGGACGTCGGCGCTTTCCTCGGATGCCCCGCGCATCAGAACCGCTCTCGGCCTTCATCCCCAGCTTGCCCACGAAAGAAAAGGCGAACTTGCGCTGTTCGATGAGCTCGTCTCCACGACCCGCTACGTCGGTGAGGTCGGCCTTGACGGCGGCCCCGAGTTCAAGCGCTACTGGTGCGATCAGCAATTCGTCTTCGACCGGATACTGAACGCGTGCTCCACCGCGGGCGGACGAATCCTTTCGATACATAGCAGGCGAGCAGCCGGTCAGGTTCTCGACGCCTTGGAGCGACATCCGGGCGCGGGCGTTCCGGTCCTCCATTGGTTTTCCGGGACCCGTCGCGAACTCAAGAGAGCGGTCGCGATGGGATGCTGGTTCAGCGTCGGTCCAGCCATGCTTGCAGGGGAAAAGGGACGCGCGCTTGCGGCGGAGATGCCCCAGGAAAAGGTGCTGACCGAGACGGATGGTCCCTTCGCTCAACTCGACGGCAGAGCCGCCTGTCCCTGGGACGCGAAGGGAGCGATCGCCGCGCTGTCCGCCGTCTGGGGGAAGAGCGAGCTCGAGATCGAGGCGCGACTTCTCTCCAATCTCAAAGCCTTGGTCTCGTCTGCATAGGATCGCACCGAGAGCCCGCTTCAAAGGACTGGAGGTGGGCGTCGCCGCCACGGCGCACGGCCGCGAGAGGCCTCTGGCCGGCTCCGGCGATCGCGCTTCCCCGGGGAGGCCGTGGAAAAGCCCCGACTATCGGATCGGCCTACCTCCTCGGCATTGCATTTGAGGTCGCAAGGACCAGACGGCCGATCACGCTCAGAATGAGTTTGCCCGATCGCCCGGCGAACATGGCGCTCTGCGCCGCGATCGTATCGTTCAGACGACGGACCGTGTGGTCCGGGACGTCGTAGATGGGTGGGCTCTCCCACCGCTCGCCGATATACAGCAGGGCGACGTTGGCGCCGATCGGCAACCAGACTTCGGTCGCCGGGTCCGGCAAGTTGCCGCGCGAGCGCACCACGGGGCGGCTGCCGATCATGAAGCTGAGTTTCGTTCGGGTGCGTGCGATGACGAGCGATTTCGAGGCAAGGGCGCGCATGACCCTGGGCGAGTGGCGAGACAGTGCGCCGACGCGCGCGTTCTGACGGAACTCCTCGATCGAAGAGGGGCGAAGCGTGTTCTCCCGCTGTTCAGCCGGGACTTTCCTGAACCTTCGTTCGTATTCGTCGAGCGCCAGTCGGATCTGCCGCTCCGAGTCGCTGGTCGGCATTATCTGTTCGTGGAATTCCGGCACGCGCCGCATCTGTTCGTAGGCAAAGTGGTCGATGACCTCCCTGGTCGTCGACGGGATGCGCGGTGTGCGGCCACGAAGGGCTGCGTTCACAAGTTCAGCAAATATTGGCTCGGCGACGCCTTCAAGCGCGGCGTAACGAAGCTCGAGCGCGACGTCCTTGGTCCCGTCCGAGAGGATCTTCGAGTAAAGATGCGTTTTGACGTGTAGATTGCCCGGCCTGGTGGACTGAACGCCCTTCTCCGGCGTTCGCTTGTTGTAGAAGTGCAGAAGGCCCGCCTCATCGACGAAGCGCTTTTGCAGCATTTCGGGAACGAAGTGGTGTCGTTTTGGAACGTTCATCCAGGATCGTGACTGCAGATGGCCGACCGGCTACTTCTTTGTCCCGTACGGACTCTGGTTGGTCGGCTTTAGCGAAATACCCTCGACCTGGGCTTTCGCACGTATCGCCGCTTCTGTTCGTTTGTGCTTCAGTCCCATGACCCTGGTGGGAGTGTTGCCGGCAGCTTCCTGCTTGAGCTGCTTCACTTCCGCAGGTGTCCAGGGCTTTCCAGTATTGCTCGTCGATTTAGCCATCACCGATTCTCCGGGTTGCATTCGGCGACGATGTCAACCCAGGCTGCAGGAGTCCACAGCGAAGCCTCGGCGCGGGCGACTTTTCCCCCGCTCGGCTATCGTCGAAGCGATGCGCATTGCCGGCAAGTTCGTGATGTATGCCCGTCGGTAGGATCGGAAATTCTCGACTGCTACTCGATGCCTTCGCCGGAATGCTCCGGCGGAGCAAGAGCCCCGAGCACCTCGTCGGGCAGTTCTTCGATCGCCACCGCGAACACCACGTCCGGCGAACCGCAAAGCGGACACGCATGGCCGCGGTCGTCGTATCCGCACTCGCCGGAGCGTGTGCAGGCGGCACATCTGAAGCGCGCCATGGTCACTCCACTTGGCTACGGGGAGAATCCGCTTCGACGAAGCGGTCGGAGGTGCGGTCGTAGAACCGGAAGACGGCGTGCCAGTGCCCGTCGACGAACCTCCGCTCGACGTGGGGATGTTCGATTCCTTGCTCGACCTCTGCCGGGTGCCGTCCATCCCCGTGCGCGTCGCAGCGTGTCGCGAGCCATTCGCCGGCGCGGAGGACGCCGGGTTCGCCGCAGACCTCGCAGGTCGTCGCGCTGCGCGCCTCCGCCAGATCGACGGCCTCTTCTACTCGCGCGGCCGCTTCGGGCGACATCGATCCCTCCCAGCGGAGGCGCAGAGTGCCGTACTTCTCGCTGATCTCCGTCACCCGAAGCGAGCCGCCGTGCGTGCGGACGGACGCGCGGATGCGTGCGCACGCGCGCTCCAGCAGGTCGCGCCAGCCGTCGTCGACGGCGGGCAAGCCCGGCGCCGCCGCCGAAGGGCCGACGGGACGGAAGATGTCGTCGTAGGATTCGACGAGCGCCTGACGCCAATCCGGATGCGGGCGGATCTCCATCTCAGGTCTCCCGGGACGCGAGCGCGCTGCCTTCGACGCGTCGTCTGGCCGGTTGAAGATGTCGATCGAATGCGTCGGGGCAACGCCTCGCGGCGACCACCGGTGTCGAGGCGCTCACGGCGACGCCTCGATGCACGCCGCGATGGCCGCCCGGGTCTGGGCGTCGCAACCGCGGACGATGTTCTGCCAGGTGACGTGCGGCTCCGACAGCTTGTCCGCGAGGTGTCCGAAATCGACCATGGCGCAGACCGCGAGGAGAAGGCTGTGTTCGCCTTGCGAGGCGACGCCGGCGTAGGTCCGCACCGCCGTGGCGAAGCAGCCCCGCGCCTCGTCGTTCCGCTGAACAACGGCGTGTCGAAGCTCGTTGAACGAAAGCGAACGCTCGAGGATGCCGGCCCATTCACCGCCGAGTCCGGCGAATACCCGGCAGGCGGGACCGTTCTTGAAGGTCGCGTAGTCCATCATCTGGTTTTCCTTTCTCGGTCGGTTGCCGTCCTGGGAGCCCGGCACTCGGGGACGAGGATCGTGACGGATCATGGCTCGTCCAATTCCGCCGGGGTGCCGACCGCGCTGTCTTTGAGCACCTTGGCGTAGTAGAAGATGGACAAGGTGCTGAAGGAGTGCCCGCCGACCGTACGCAGCTCGATGAAGTCCCATTCGTCGGCGATCCCCGGTGGCACGGGAAGCTTGGCGTTCGAGTAGATGTGCTTGCGGTGCTCGGACACATAATCGATCACACCGTACAGAACCTCGCCGCGGTCCCCCCACAGGATGCTGACGCCGATGTCGGCATCCTCGTCGATGATGGGCGCGCGCATGTTCTGCCATGTCTGCTTGATCACTTCCGCCACGCCATGGACGAACAGATCGGACGGCAGGCGTCTTGGCTCCGTCGACACGATCGTTGGCCTGGCGACGACGACCTGGTGCTGCATGTCGCGGAGCCTGCCTAACACGCGGACGATCGCGTCGGCTTCCGTCTGCCGGCTGGCCAGGGCCATCAGGACCATGGCGCCATCGATCGCCAGCGCGTCGGCCTTTCCGTCGGATACGCAAGGCAGCAAGCCTTCCTCAAGAAGCGCTTTGCACGCGGTGTCGACGATCCGCGGGTCTTGGACGGTCGCCTGGCCGATGTGCTTGATGACCCGCGGGGTCCTGAAAAGGTTGCGTCTGGCTTGCTCGAGCTCGTTGAAGGCCATCGTCGGTCCTGTCCGCTGGGCCGCGACGACGGTTGACGCCAGCGGCCGTTCTCTCTAGTGAAAAAATCTCACTGGAGGCGTCGCAGGTCAACGGGGAGAGGTCGCCATGGTTAATTCGCGCCGGTTGGCTGCCATTGTCGCTGATGCGTTGGGAGCACCCCTGACCAGCACGGTCCAGCATGCCCGCAACCTCCGCGAGGCGCCCGACGGTCCGTTGATCACGCAGGGCGGCCGTGGCCGCCACGTGCCCGACATGACCCATGACGACGCCGCCGCGCTCGTCTGTGCCGTGATGGCATCTGAAGCGGTCGGCGCGAGCGTGCAAACGGTCAAGTCGCTGCGAAAGCTAAAGGCCCAATACCACGGCCACCATTCGGGCGGCCGTGGTGGAAGAGCGGCCGAACCGGGCGTGCCGGCTTTTCGTCTGGATATAGGACCGGACCACGACGTGGTCCGGGGTCTGGCGGCCGTTCTGCGTTTTTTCGGTCGTGAGGACGCCTTCCTCGACGAGCTCAACCGTATGCGCATCGAGCGTCACGCCGTCTGGGTGACGTTCGAGGTCGAATACCCGCAGCATTTCGCGTCGATATCGATCGGCGTCCGGAACCTCGATTCGCAAAGCTGGACCTTCGGAAAAAGGGCGTTCGCTCGCACCGAACAGATCCGCCGCTGCCGGCAGGACGCCTTGCGGGCGATCGCTCGCTGCTTGACACCGTCCTGATACCGAGCGCGCTGCCTCCCGGGCCGCGCTGACATCGTCTAGCTGAGCACGGGTCGATTGAACGCGAAGTTGGCGACGGCGTCCGGGTGCTATGCCGAACCGTGAAGGTACCGGAAGGTCTGGAGCCTGTCGCGCCGACAGGAGCGCCCGCGGCCGCCCCGCCGCTTGGCCGACAACGGTGCCGGCAGGCTCGCAGCGGATCCGGCCGGTTGGCCAGCGGACCGCGTCGGTCCGCTCGAACTGTGTCCGCTCCGGCGCCGCCGACCGCTGGCGGGATTTTCAATCCTCTACGACGATCTCGGCCGGATCGAGTCCGGTCCAGCGCATGATGCCGGCCGAGACGAGCTGAATGAACGGTTCTGACCGTTCCCGCATGCGCATGAGCCGGAGCCGCAACCACGTGTCCCCGAAGTTTCTGAGTTCGTCGCCGCACGCGTCCTCGATCTCGGCCTGGGTGAAGTCGCGCCCGAGCCCTGCGATCGTATGGGCGATGCGCCACCATAGCACATCGCCCTTTTGGCGCCTCTCGGCCGCCGGCGTGTCCAGCCTTTCGCGATGCTTGGGGAGGGGCTCGTCCTTGAACCAGAACCAGCCGCCGGTCGCCCATTCGATCCTCGACCCGGCCAGCCCGGCCCGCAAATCACGCTGAGCATGGTCGACGGTGCCGGGCCGGAGGTTCTTCGGCAGCTTTTTGTGGATGTCGGAGGCGCGTAGCCGGTCGCCGTTCTTGCGAAGTATCGTCGCGACCGCTTCCGCGAGCTTCTCGTTCGACGCGCCGGTCCAATCGGCGGCAGTGAGTACCCCCGGCTGCATGGGTGGCTTCGGATCGACAAGCACGAAAAGTTTCTGACCCGCCTCCCGTATCTGAAAGTTCCTGACGGTCGCTACGCGCTTGGCGCTTGGCTTGGCAGCCTTCGCCGGACGTTCAGGCCGAGGAATGTCGCTGAACGCCCCGTAGTTGCTCGCGTCGCGACGTTGACCTGTCTGTGCCGTAGCTGGCACCGCAGTTGCCTTGGTCTGGGGTGGCTGGGTTCGTGCGGCGGGCCGTGCCATTGGCGTGCGGTCGTTTGGCGGAGGCGGCGGAGGATGGATACCGTCCCCCGATCCACGGGAAAGCAACTGCGCCATCAGCCAGAGACGGCCGGCGAACTCCTCGGCGATGGCGGCGAGTGCGGCCGGTCTCGAACTGAGCATGGATTCCCGCGAAGCCCGCCAATCGTCGAGCAGCGGCCCCACGTCGTTCGAACCACCCTTTGCCCGGTCGCGGACAGCGCGCTGGCCGACGCTATGGAGGGAACCGGACTCAATGAACAATTCGTCGGCCGCCTGATAGACCCTTGCTCTCAGATTGTTCTTCGTCATGATCCGGTCCTGGATGTCGCCGGCTCATGCTAAGACACGTCGACTTTCCAACCCGTCAACAAACTAGCGTAACGCTCCGTTACGGGCTCCCGAAATCTCCCGAAATGTTCGAAGGAGGGCTCGGAAACCCTGCAAAACAAGGCCTCCGCGACAAACGCAAACCTGTAATCAAAGCAGATTCACGGGCGCCTTTCCGGAGGGTGCGAGTCCTTGTGGAGGCCCGTCGTTATTGGGTTTCCGATCAATGGGTTAGCCGGGACCCGGTTCGAAGCTATGGCGTGAACGTTCCACGAACTTTAGCGGAATTTAAGGGAAACAGACCCACGCAGGCGGACCGTAGGTCCCGGAAATCTCCCGTAGTGACGCAGCGTCACGATTTTCGCCGGACGGCCGTCGCAAGTATAGATTCAGTAGAGGCAAAGCAGACGCAACCCGGCCGAAAATCGTAACGTATCGTCACGATCGTAACGCGCGATCACGATCGTGGCGGCGCGTCACGATCGTGATCGGCGGTCACTCGGCGTCCGGCGCGGTTGCTTCGGCGCGGATCGCCGGCCGGTCCGTGCGCCGTGCCTCCGGGTCGGGGCACGGTCCGCCCGGCGCGGGCGCGTCCGACAGGGCATCCCATCGGCACCGACCCGGGTCAGGCGCCTTGGCTCCGACGCCCGGCGTCGAGGACATCGAGCACCGGACAGCCGGGCGCTTCGCCGTCGGAACATCGGGCGACCGTCTCCGCCAGGATGGCTTCGAGCTTGACTAGATCGGAGAGCTTGTTGCGGATCTTCGCCAGATGGGCGCCGGCGATCTTGTGCACGTCGACACAGGGCGCGCGTTCCGGCGCCCCCAACGCGAGCAGCGCGCGAATTTCTTCGAGCGTGAACCCCAGATCGCGCGAGCGCCGGATGAAGGCCAGCGTCCGTTCCTCGGCTCGACCGTACAACCGTCGGCCGCCCGCCGTCCGCGGCGGCGGAGGCAGCATCCCGATGCGCTCATAGTAGCGGATGGTCTCGATTTTCACGCCGCCTTGTCTCGAGAGCGCGCCGATCGATATCCTTCCGGCTCGCGAAATCGTGTTTTTGCCCATCGAATGGTCCTTGCTCCTGTAGCCGCTACAGGATGCATCCTGACCGTCATGAAAGTCCAACAGACGCATCGAATAGACGGCGAGCGGCTACGGCAGGGGGCGTGGCGGTCGGCGGGCTGTGGGGGGGCGGTCGCGGCTTCCTCTTGTTCCATCCCTAGCCCTCGTCGGTCTCAGCGTCAGCGGCGTGAGGATAGGGAACCTCACCCGGCTCGCCGCCTATCGGCCCTGGATCGTCGCGGCGACGCTGGCGGTCCTGAGTTACGGCTATCGGCTGTCCTGCCTGGGGCGTTCGTCATGCGCAGCCGCCGGATCCTGTGCCCGCCCGCTGTCGGATCGCTTCGTCAGGACGGGTCTCGTCGTGGCGACCCTCCTGGTCGCCGCCGAGCTCGGCTTCGACCTCATCGCACCGCTCTTCCTCCATCGTTAAAGGTCCCCAATGAGCAAACTTCTTCTTCGCGCGGTTCTCACAGGAGGCATCCTGGCCTCGTCGGCTGCAATGGCCGCGGACCGCGCGGTGGACAACATGTATTGCGCCGCATGTCCGTCGATCGTCAAAGGCAGCCGCGAAGCCATACCGGGCGTCGCCCGGGTCGTGGCGTCCTTCAAGGAAAAGACGGCGACGGTCGTCTACCGCGACACAGTGGCCGTCGTGAACGGACTGATGTCGGCGACCGCCAAGGCGGGTCATCCGTCAGCGCCCCGGGGCTGACGGATGCTTTTCGAATCGATCATCACTTGTCCCCAGTGCGCCGTCGCCAAGACGGAGACGATGCCGACCGATGCCTGTCAATTCTTCTACGAATGCACCGGCTGCGGCATCATGCTGAAGCCGAAGCCTGGCGATTGTTGCGTGTTTTGCTCCTACGGCTCGGTTCCCTGTCCGCCGATACAGGCCGAGGGCGGAGGCGACCGGTGCGCCGGGCCGTGCTGCAGCCAATCGTAAATGGAAGCCGCCGGCTTGCAGAAAAAGCCAACCGACGTGTCGGTGGCCGCCGGCGTCCGTCGCCGCAGTGCGATCCACGGGCGTGGTCGCGGATCGCCTCCGATCCACGACGATCGCCTAGAACTCCGGCTGCGGAGCGGGGCAATCGGTCGTGGAGCCGCGTTTCGACAAGGGGCGCCCACGACCGATGCCGCCACGGACGTTCTGTCAAGCTCCGACCGCTTTGCGGGTGCGGCCGCTCTGAGCCAAGGCGACGATTTTCTCGACGGTCGCGGAGGTCGCCGCCTTGCGCGAAGGCTTCAACCGCCAGCCGCGGCCGGCGCGGTCCCTCTCCATGTTGAAAACGCCTTCGATGACGTTCTCGAGCGCGATCTTGATGTAGCGTTTGGTGACCTCGACGGACGAGTGCCCCAGGAACTGCCGGGTGGCTTCGTAGTCCTTGGTCGCCAGATAGTACCGCGTGCCCGCGGTGCGCCGCAGGTCGTGGAAGGTGAGGTCGTCGACCTTCGCGGCCTCGAAGGCCTTCTTCATACGCGTCCCGAAATGCGACTTCTTGTAGGGAATCCGCGTCGCGACCTTGACCGGCTCGCCGTCGACGATCGCCGTCGTCTCGACGACCCGGGTGAAGACGTGGGTCGGGTGGAGACCCTTCATCTGTTCGAGGATCGCGACTGCGCGGTCGTTCAGCCAGACCTTGTAGATTTTGCGCCCCTTGGACTTGCGGTGGGCGAGGATGTGCCGCTGCTTCAGCCGGACCTGCGACCATTGCAGCCCGATGACGTCGCCGCTCCGGATCGCGGTCTCGAGTTCCAGCACGAACGCGGCCTGGAAATCCTCGTCGAGATGCTCGCAGATCGCCGTCTCGTCGTCGTAGTCGATGATCCGGTCGCGGTCGTCCTCCACCAACTTGATTTCCTTCATCCGGGGCCGCTTCGGCAGCGGCGTGGACATATGGTCCCTCGCGAAGTTCAGGACGCAGAAGATCAGCTCGAGCTGGCGGTTGATGGCGCTCGGCTTGAGCCGTCCAGTCGCCGTGTTGGCCGTGGCCGATTTCAGTTCTTCGCGGATCTCCAGCATGCGCGTGGTATCGACGTCGGCGCAGAGGGTGTCGAGGCCGACCTGCTTGCCGGCAGAGGTGAGCGCGTCGAACTTGGCGATCTCGCGATTGATCTTTTCGTCGGTCTTCAGCTCCTTCGGACGGGGGTCGAACACCTTGAGCTTCCAGTACTTGTGCATCGCCTGGTTGAAGGTGACGCGTGGCCCCGCCGCCATCTCGAGGGCCAGGTCCCGCTTCGCCTGTGCGCGGTACTCGTCCTCCAGTTCCACGGCCGTGGCGTGACAGGTCGTCTCGCTGGAGTAGGAGAACTTGCGCTTCCTCAACTGGAAGCAGATCTGCCAATAGGGCGAATTCTTATGCATGTAGACGGTCATACGACGCCTCCCGTCGACTTTGGGCACGCGCCGGACGTGCCGGAAGCGTCCGCAGCGGTCTCCCTCCTGGCGGACACGCGCGCTGTGCGGACGGCTTCGGCGGAGCGACGGGTGGGGCGCTCGACACCGCCAACGAAACCGGGCGCGTCCGACGTCCACGGCGTACGGGCACGACGCGGCGGAACCGGGTCAGCCGCCGGGTTCCCCAGATTCTTGAAGAACTGAACCACGTCATCCATTGTGAAGTACCGCCTGATCCGTCGCCGCCCGGTTCCCATCGCCCGGTAGGGCAACCTACCAGAGCGCACGTGGCGGAGCAACGTTTTCTCGTCCAACATCAACATCTTACTCAGATCTGCCATCGGCACCGCGGGCCGGTTCCCAAATCCGGCGCGCAGGACGGAGGTCATCTCGGTGCCGGAATTCGGGGCGTCGGCGGCGCCCGTTGGGCGGGTCATGTCATCGAATCCTTGAAATCGAATCCTTGAGAAATGGAACCAGAGGCAAGCTGCGAATCCTTGTGACATGCTTGTCACAAGGGCTTTCCGGGAGCGGTCCCGGCGCGGCGCTCGCGCGACGGGGGAGACTTCCGGCGTCGTGTCGGTGTATTTCGAATCCTTGGGCCGCCCGCCCCGTCGGCACGCCCGGGGAGCCTGGTCGCGGCCCCTCCGGCGGCGCCGCCCGGGGGATTGGCCGTCGCGAGCAGCCGGCACACGCCTTCGCCGTCGATCCTGCCCTCGGCCAGCAGCACCTCCGTCACGGCCTCCAGGGCGCCGCGGTGACGCTGCAGGAGCGCCCGGCAGGCGTCGGCCGCCTTGGTCAACTCCTCGTTCGCCGCCAGGCGGACCTCGGGATAGGACAGCAGCTCGGGAGTGTTCTCGCGCGGGGCGAGGAAGAGCAGCGGTCGCGGTCCGGAGAGCCCGACCGAGCCCGACATCGCCGCCGCCATGCTGGCCGCGACTGCCATGTCGGAGCCGGCGACGCCGCCGGAACCGTGACCGCAATCACCGCACATGAGGATCTCCGCCGTCCGTCCCGCCAGCAAGACCTGGAGGCGGCGCGCGTAGTCTTCGTAGGTGCCGGCCGTTTCCGTCGCCTCGGTGCGGACGACCCGCCCGCCGGTCCCGCGCGACGGCGAGATGCTGGCGTGGATCCCGGCGCCGCCGTTGAACAACACATCGACGACGATGTGGCCGGCTTCGTGGATGGCGGTGCGCCGCCGCAGCGCCTCCGGCCGGGCGTCCTCGCCCTTCACGATGCTCAGGAGATCGTGCATGACGATCGAACGGGCGCCATCGTGCCTGGCGAGACGGCGGGCGTCGTTGACGATGCGCTCCACCTCGGCGCCCGAGCCGCCGAGCGTCCGTTCGCAGATTTCGCGGAGATCGGCGTCGACGAGGTCCGGACCCAGGCGGACCCTGAACATCTTCTCCAGGTCCGCGAGGTTCGGCAGACCGATCTCGATCACCGGATTGAACCGTCCCGGGCGGACCAACGCGGGATCGCAGCGACGGACATCGTTGCAGGCCGCGACCAGAAAGAGATTCTCGTTTCCGGCGAGACCGTCGGTCAGTTCGAGAAAGCCCGAGACTACCTGGATCACGTAGTCCGCGTGGTCATGCCGGATCGAGCTTCTGTCGGCGAAAGCATCGACCTCGTCGATGAACATGACGCACCCTGAGGCTGAATTTGCGAGGTTTCTCGCCTTCTCGAAGTCGGTCCGCATGGCCTTCAAGAGGTCGCCGAGGTGCCCCTGCGACTGCCAGCCGGCGAGCGAAGCCGTGACGATCGGAAGTCCGGCGGCCCGTGCGAAAACGGCGGCGAAAGTGGTCTTTCCGGTGCCCGGCGGCCCGTTCAGCAGGACTTTCGACGACACCGCGGACCAGCTCCCGACGTCGCCACGCCTCCAGGAATTCAGATCGACGATCGCCGAACGGGCCCACGCCACGGCGGAGTCCATTCCGTGCAGTTCGTCGAGCGTCAGGTCGCGCGAACCGCGCTTGACCGCCTTGGCCTCGGCGAGGCGTCGCAGGCCGGCGACGCACTCGGCGGGCGTCCGGTCGAAGCGCACGGCGATGGCGATCTCGCCGAGTCCCGTCCGCGCGACGGTGACGTCGTCGAGCCGCGCGCGGCACGTGCGTCCCGTCACGATCTCGATCGTTCTGACGATGGTGCGCGCGTCCAGCGCCGGAATCGCGATCCGGTGGGTGCATGCGAGGAGCAGCTCCGCCGGAAGATGCGTCTCCGCGGAGGGCGAGAAGGCAATAACCGGCAAAGCGAGACCGAGGGCGTCGAGCGTCAACCGGCGCGTGTCGTCCGAATCCTTGGGCTTCGTCGGGGTCTTGGCCACGACGTAGAGGGCATCGTACTGGCCGTGGCGGAGCGCGCCGCTGCCGAGAAACTTCACGCACACCGCGGTGGCGGGCATCAGGACGCTCTCCCACACGCGCCCGAGACGGTCGAGCATCGCCGCATCCGGCACGTCGACCACGACCACTGGAGATCCGCTCCGGACCGCTACCGCGAGCCCGCCCAGCGCGTCGACCTGCCTGGCCAGCATCAGCCTGGCGGCGATCTCGACGGACGTGACCGGCTCCACCTTCGGGTGCTTCGTGGCGACGGCGACGTCCAGGTCGTCATCGTCGTCGCGCGTGCGCCGGCGGAGCGCCGCCAGTCCGACGAATCCCTTGACCGGCGATGGAACGGCCGGGGCGAGCTGTTCGACGCGACGCGCCTGGGCCGCGCCCATGGCCTTCCGATAGGTCCGCGATACCTCGACGGCGAGGCGGTCCGTCTCCGCCTCGAGCGGGCCCATGGCGGCCGGCGAGGCGGTCGCCACCGATGCCGGGCGGCTCGGCCCGGCGTTGCGCGCGAGCGCTGCGCGGCGCTTCTTCGTCTTCGTCTTCGTGTACTTGGTCACGTGGATGTTCCTGTGTCGAAGGTCATGGTCGCTAGGGTGGATGCACCTGCGGATTCGGGGTTATGGCGAGGCGGATCGCGGGCTTGGGGTCGGGCATCGGATTCTCCATGGTGTCGGTGATGGTGGTCGGGTTGGCGGCGCCGGCCCGCTAGGGGGGATGCACCTGGAACGTGAGGAGTATGGCGAGGCGGTGTCCTGGCTCAGTCATCGGCGATCTCCATGACGAAGGCGGGATCGAAACCGGCGTTCTCGCCGGGATAGCCGCGCCCGTTGCTGACCAACCTCGTCCCGCCGCGCCGCAGATTCATGGAGTGATGGGTGTGGCCCGAGACCCAAGCCGCGGGACGGTGACGGTCGACCAGCGGCAGCAGCTCCGAAGCGTATGCGGCGCTCAGAAGAGAGCGCTGGTTCAGCGGCGAAACGGCTTCCAGCGTCATGCCGTGATGGGACACCACGACGACGGGCCCGGGGTGGCTCTTCGCAAGCTCGGTCTCCAGGAAGTTGCGGGACCGCAGATGCAGCGCCGCCGCCTCCTCCGGCCGGAACCTGGCCCAGGGGTTCCGGCGCCACGCGATCCGCTTGTGGTCCATCATTGCGTCGCGCGCCGTGTGCATCGCGAGTTCGCGCAGATCGGCGCCGAACAGGCAGTAGTCGGTCCAGAGGGTGCAGCCCACGACGCGCGCACGGCCGATCGTCACGGCGTCGTCGGACAGCAGGTGCACCCCCAACTGGCGCGCGCGGACGCGACCGGCCTCGAGCTCGGCGGCGAGCTCGCACCCGTAGTATTCGTGGTTTCCGGCGACGGTCGCCACCTCGACGCGGGGGAAGGCGTCGCGCAGCGTCTCCACGGCCCTGACCAGGCCCTTGCAGGTGTCGCCGGCGACCACGACGAAGTCGGCGCCATCGACCGTCCGCGGCATCGCCGCGGTGCCGTAGAACTCGACGTGGAGGTCGGACATGACCTGGATCCTCACGACAGGTCCTCCCCGTCATCGCCGCGACGATGCGTGCCGGCCTTGACGAGGCGGAGGCGTTCGTCGAGCTCCGGCCAGGCCTGACGAAAGTTGTGGGCCAGCCAGGATGTCGCCAGGCGGCGGCGGTCGGCGCGGTCGATCGGCATCCGGCGGATCAGGTTGGAGAGCACCAGCGTGGCGCCGGCGCTGCCGCGCAGCGCGTTGTGCAGCAGCACCGTCATCGTCAGGTCGGTGCGGATCGTGACCTGCTGGGGAATGCCCATGCTCAGAGCCAGGCCGATGGCGCTCGCGGCATCGCCGGCGATGGCCAGGCGCCATGCGTCCATGGTGGACGACGTGCGCCGCATGCACTCGTTAACGGCGGCGCGGTGATCGCGATGGAAGCGGTGCGCCGGCACGGAGCGCCACAGCAGATGTGCGTGCTCCCAATCCGCCGGCGTCTCGCCGAGGAAATGCGCCGCGATCGAACGCGGTTTGGACATCTCCAGGGCACGGGCGGTGCCGCGGGTCGGCTTCGTCTTCTTCGTTTCGGTACGCATGACATGGTTCTCCCGTTCGCGCCGAATGGCACGTTGCGGTCTTCCAGACCGCGAAGTTGGTTAGGTTCGGAATTCGGTGGGTGGGGAGCGTCCTAGAGTGGACGCTCCCCATGCCTCGCCAAGCCGGGCCGTGCCCTGCCTCGCCGGGCCACGCCCCGCCAAGCCTTGAAACTCATTCCTTGCGCTCCTCGGCCAGGTAGGTGCCGAAGGTTGGCCGCCAGTCGCCGATCCCCCGCGTGAAGCCGGCGGTCATGAAGGTGTCGAGCACCTCGCTGCGGTTCAGCAGGGTGGGCAGATACATCACGTCGAATTCGACGGCCCAGTCGTTGAAGCGGGCGCGCGTGCGGATGGTCCGGGCGCGTCCGACCCTGACGGTCGTCCGGAACACGAAGCGTTCGTCGGCGCCGAGCTCGTCGAGGTCGCGCGGCCCGTCGTATTCCAGGATGGCCGGGCGGCCGATCTGGATGCCGGCGGTTGCCTCCTGGCCCTTGTTGCGCGCCCGTGCGGCGGACTTGAAGGTGCTCAACAGCGCTTCCGCCGGGATGCACGGGCGACCTTCGAAGATCCACAGGCCGCCATGCCATTCGATCCGCGAGATTTCGAGATGGTCCGCCAGCGTCTTCGCCCTCTTCGTCGTCACCTTCGTGAGGCGCGCCCGGATCGGATCGAGCGGGTCCGCAAGGCGCGACGAATGCATCAGCAGCGGGCGCGTCCCGGTCAGGCGCATGGTGATCTTCTCGGCTTCCATCACGCCACCTCGCGGGTCGGGTCGAACAGCGGCGCGTCGATGCGGATGGTCTTCACGTCGGCGCGCAGCGGCTGCAGCAGCGCGTAGCGGCGGGCCCGCAGGAAGGACGTCACCGCGCGGTGGCAGTCCGAGCACAGCGAGGTGAGGTCGCCGTCGCTCTCGTTGCCAAGACGGTCGTAGGTCCGGTGATGCGATTCCAGCGTGGCGCCGTCGGAAGCCGCCGCCGGGCAGAGACGGCAAGCGAAACCCGCCGCCTCGAATTCGCGCAGCCGGACCGGACTGGTCCGCCATGCAGTGCTCTGGATGTACTCGCTATAGGTCATCGCAAACTCCCTCTTCGTTGGGAACAAGATGCCATCGCGATGACGCCAAGTCAATTATTCTTCCCATTATGAGAAGAATAAGGCTTGCTAACGTTAATTTTCCTGCATAGAACTCGGGGATGACCGACGCCGAAATACCCGAACTCCTGATATCCGCTGCCATGATCCGAGCCGCACGGGGCCTGTTGAACCTCTCCCAGACCCAGCTCGGCGAGACGCTGACGCCTAACGTGTCGCGGCGCACGATTTCCAAGATCGAGACTGAAACGGAAGGCCGGCCCGACCGGCGCAGGCGGGACGTCCACAAGGCGCTCCGGGCGGCGCTAGAAAAGGAAGGAATCGAATTCTTCTTCGGTGACGAAGAATACGTCGAGGGCGTCAGGCTAAGGCGCCGTCCCGAATAGATCACAGCCGACAGACCGACCGGTGACGTCCGCCTCCCTACGGGATGTCGATCACGGTCCGCGCGCTAGAAGCACCAAATCCTTGATCGATCTGCTTTCGACGGAGGCCTCTTGGATCTCGTTGTTGCCGCTGCATTTGCCATCGTCGCTCTGCTCTATTCGGCGGTCGGGCAGGCTGGCGGCACGGGATATGTCGCAGTCATGGGTGTCCTCGGATACGCGCCCGACGTCATCAAGCCTACGGTCCTGGCGCTGAACGTCCTCGTCGCAGCCATCGGATGCGCCCGCTTTCATCGGAATGGTCTGCTATCGTGGCGCGCCTGCTATCCCTTCGGTGTGCTGGCGCTTCCGTTTTCCTTCGTGGGAGGAACGCTGAACCTCCCTGCGGCGGCTTATCAGCCCGTGGTCGGCCTGCTGCTTCTGCTGGCGGCGGCGCAAATGGCGCGTTCGGCACGGCGCGCGGCGCGTCTCGATCTGCAGGCGCTCTGCGAGCCGCCCTTCGGCATGTCGCTCCTTGCCGGAGCCGCCATCGGCTTGGTCTCGGGCATCACCGGCGTCGGTGGCGGAATCTTTCTCGCGCCATTGATCTTGGCGATGGGATGGGCGGAGACACGCAAGGCGGCGGCGATTGCAGCGACCTTCAACCTGCTGAACTCGGCCGCGGCGCTCGCCGGCGCCGCGGCAACAGTTCATGACCTGCCGGTCCAACTACCGGTTTGGTCGGCCGCCGTGGTGTTTGGAGGGGTCGTCGGATCGTGGCTTGGATCCACGCTCATGCGGCCAAGCCTGATGAGGCTGCTGCTCGCCATCCTGCTCGCGCTGGCAGGCTTCCGGATGGTAGCTCACCCATGACACGGTCGCCGGTAGCCGTGATGTCGATGGAAACGCCAGGTGCGGTCAGGCGAGCGACCGTCGTGTGGCGTCCGTCGCGTGCGTCGGCAGGACGAACGTCAGCACGAAGCAGGACAGCAGCATCACGGCCGAACCAGCCAGGCATCCGACGATGCCGCCATGCTGGTAGAGCACGCCCGACAGCGTGATGCCGAGAAGTCGGCCGGCCGCGTTGGCGGCATAGTAGAAGCCGACGTCCTCCGCCGCCTTTTCGGATCCGGCGTATGCCAGGATGAGATACGAATGCAGCGACGAATTGACCGCGAAGGGCAGGCCGAACAGCGCGAGCCCCGCGACGATCAGCAGGTCGGGTCTACCGATCGGAATCCAGATCATGACGATGGCGAGCACGATCGGCACCGCGGCCAGGACGGCGGCCCAGAACCGTGCGGACGGAATCTCGCGGCTGAGGCCGTCGGCGCTGCGCGTGACGAGGGACGGAGCGATCGCCTGCACGAAGCCGTAGGCGATCGTCCAGGCCGCGAGGAAACCGCCGACCTCCAGGAACTTCCAGCCGGCCGCGTAGAGGAAGACAGGCAGGCCGACGACGAACCAGACGTCCCGCGCGCCGAACATGAAGATGCGGGCTGCGGCCAGAAGATTGACGCCGCGGGACTTGCCGAACAGCTCCTTCATCGTCTTCGACGACTTCGCCTTGCCGAGCTCCGACGGCAGGAGGACCAAGCCGGCGACGAACACCACCGCGAGCAAAGCGGCCATCATCCATAGCGCGTGGGTGAACCCGACGAGATCCAGCAGTAAACCGCCGAGGAAGAAGCCAATGCCCTTCATGGCGTTCTTCGATCCGGTGAACCAGGCGACCCACCGGAAAAGCTGACCGCTGCCCTCGGCAGAAGTCGCCTTGATCGCGGACTTCGATGCGGTCTTCGTCAGGTCCTTGGCCACTCCCGCGATTCCTTGCGCCGCGACCACCCATGCGACGGAGGCGGCTGCGCTCCAGCCGGGATCGAGTGCCGAGAGCATGAGCAGGCCGGCGATCTGCAGCGCCTGACCGATCGCGAGCATCCGCGGGATCCCGAACTTGGATGCGAAATATCCGCCGGCGAGGTTCGCGGCGATTCCTGCCGCCTCATAGAGCAGAAAGAGGAAGGCAAGCGTGAACGGCGAATAGCCGAGGCGGAAGAAGTGGAAGAGGACGAGCATGCGGAGCGCGCCGTCGACCAGGGTGAAGCCCCAGTAGGAGGCCGTGACGATGATGTAGTTGCGTACCATGCTCATGCTCCCGCCCGCTGCACGATGGCGGCGAGATCCACCATCCGGCAGGCATAGCCGACCTCGTTGTCGTACCAAGCATAGACCTTGAGCAGCGTCCCGTCGGTGACCAGCGTGCTTTGGGCGTCGACGATCGAGCTTCGCGTGTCGTTCGTGTAGTCGGCCGACACCAAGGGCCGTTTCTCGATGCCGAGAATGCCGGCGAGCACCGTCTTCTCCGCCGCTTCGAAAAGGGTGTTCACCTCGACGGCGGTCGTCTCCCTGTTCAGTTCGAAGACGCAGTCCGTCAGGCTCGCGTTCAGCACAGGGATGCGCACCGCGTGCCCGTTCAGCTTTCCCTTGAGCTCCGGATAGATCAAAGCGATCGCCGTCGCGCTGCCGGTCGTCGTCGGCTGCATCGACAGAAGCGACGACCGTGCGCGGCGCAGATCCTTGTGCGGAGCGTCGACCACGACGTTGGTATTGGTCGGATTGTGGATCGTCGTGATCTGGCCGTGACGGATGCCGATGGCTTCGTGGATGACCTTCACGACGGGCGCCAGACAGTTGGTCGTGCAGGAAGCGGCAGTCAGAAGACGGTGCCGTTCCGGATCGTAGCTCTTGTCGTTGACCCCGACGACCACGTTGAGCGCTGCTTCGTCCTTGACGGGCGCCGCTACGATCACTCGTTTGACGCCCCGATCGAAGTAGGTCTGAAGCTGGTCGGGCTTCAGGAACTTGCCGGTGCACTCGAGCACGACCTCGCAACCGAGGTCGCCCCATGGCACATCTGCAGGTGCGGCGGCCTCGGAGAAGCCGATCCGGCGATCGCCGATCCCGATCGACTTCCCATCATTCACGCCAATTCCGCCGTGCCAGCGACCGTGAATGCTATCGAACTCCAGCAGGTGAGCGGTCGCATCGATCCCCCCCTTCAGTTCGTTCACGTGGACGACGTCGAGGCGGTTCGACCGGTGCGGGTCGCTTTCCGGACGGAACATGCCGCCGAGGCCGGCGCGCAGCGCGAGGCGGCCGATCCGGCCCATGCCATTGATGCCGATCTTCATTCGAGTGCCTTCCAGTTTCAGATACGGGCGCTGTCGCCGATTTCGTCGAGACGCGTCTTGAGTGCCATGCGGTCGAGCGAGGCGAACGGCAGGCTCACGAAGATCTCGATACGTCGGCGGATCATCGCGTAGAGCTCGTTCAGGAGGGTCGTCTTCTCGACCTGCGAACCGTCGAAGCGTGCGGGATCGGGGAGCGGCCATGCCGCGGTGGCGAACCGGCTATCGACGTCCGGACAGAACTGACCTTCCGGCGTGTCGCAAAGCGCGATGACGAAATCCATGCGCGGCGCTTCGGGACCCGTGAACTCCGAAAGCGGCTTGCATCGCAAGGTCCCGACGTCGTGTCCCAACTGGCGCAGCCGCTCCACCACCTCCGGAAGCGGAGCCTGGCCCGGGTCCGAGCCCGCGGAGTACGCCCGGAATTTTCCTTGGCCCAATTTCTGAAGCAACGCCTCCGCGATGATCGAGCGTGCAGAGTTGTGCGTGCATAGGAAGAGAACGTTGAAGGCAGGCATGACCACATCCGGGTTGGAGGCTTCGTTGTCCGTTTCGCCGACCGCCCCGGCGCAGAGCTCCGGACGGCCGTTGCAGCAATCTTTGGCGAGCTAGTCGACCAGGTCGCGATACCCCTTGGCATCGGCGCGGTAATTCATGGCGCGCCCGTCCTTCGAGACCTTGATGAGGCCGGCGCGGGTCAACGTCGCGAGATGGGTGGACATGGTGTTGTGCGGCACGTCGCAGCGCCGGGCGATCTCGCCGGCGCCGAGACTCTCAGGATACGCCGAGAGAAGCAGGCGAAACGCGTGGAGCCTCGTCGGCTGGCCGATGGTGGCGAACCGCCCGGCCGCCATGTCGCCCGCATCAATTTCCCGTAGCGCCACTTCGCCAAACTCCGGTTGTCAACGCGCCGTCACAATGGTTATATATGTCGAGACATATCGACATATATCCAAGGAGCCTTCCATGATCAAGCCGTTTCGCGCGGTCGCGGTCGTCGCGGCACTGCTGCATTCCGGTAGCATAGCGGCTGCAGCAGAGAGCAACGGTTCCGGCTCGAGCTTTGTGAACCCGATCCTGTCCAAGTGGGCGGCGGCCTATGCGGCGAAGACGGGCAACAAGATCAACTACGTCTCCAACGGCTCGGGCGCCGGCATCCAGCAGGTGAAAGCGGGCTCCGTGGACTTCGGAGCGTCGGATATGCCGCTCAAGCCGGACGAACTCGCCAAGGCCGGTCTCGGCCAATTTCCGCTCGTCATCGGCGCCGTGGTCCCGGTGGTGAATCTGGAGGGCGTCGCCCCAGGCAAAATCCGGTTCACCGGCACCGTGTTGGCCGAAATTTTTATGGGCAAGATCAAGAACTGGGATGATCAGGCCTTGAAAGCCCTCAATCCGGATATCCAGCTTCCGGCTGCGCCGATCACCGTGGTCCACCGGACCGACGGTTCGGGCACGACGTTCAATTTCGCCAACTATCTGTCGAAGGTGAGCCCCGAGTGGAAATCGACGATGGGCGAAGCCGTATCACTTGACTGGCAGGTGGGCGTCGGCGGGAAGGGCAATGAAGGCGTTGCCGCCTATGTGGGCATGTCGAAGAATACGATCAGCTACGTCGAATACGCCTACGCCGTCCGGAACAAGCTAACCTATGGGCTCGTCCAGAATCGTGCCGGGCGTTTCGTGCAGCCCGATGCCAAATCCTTCCGCGCCGCGGCCGATGGCGCCGACTGGGGCAGCGCGAAGGATTTCTACCGCATCATGACCGACGCGTCCGGCGATGATGCCTATCCGATCACGGCGACCTCGTTCATCCTGATGCCGAAGAAGCCCAAGGATCCGGTCAAGTCGCGCACCGCGGTCGACTTCTTCAAATGGTCGCTGGAGAACGGTGCGGAAGACGCTGCGGCGCTCGACTACGTGACTCTGCCGACCTCGCTGGTCGAGCGCATCGGCAAGTACCTGAAGGATGACTTCGGGTCGTAGCTTCCGGATGCGGAACGCGCCGCGCTGGCGCGTTCCGCATGATCACGCCGGCGCCTACTGCGTCTTTCCGTCTGCCGCGAAGGTCTTCAGATAGGCCGTAATATCTGCGATCTCCTTATCGTTCTTGAGACCAGCGAACGCCATCTTCGTCCCTTTCACGACCGCCTTGGGGTCGCGGATGTAGGCTGCGAATTCCTGTTCGGTCCAGACGATCCCTGAGCTCTTGTTCGCATCCGAGTAATTGTAGCCGGCGACCGAACCGGCCTTCCTGCCGATAAGGCCGTTCAGTTCGGGGCCGACCTTGTTGGCAGCGCCCGGTCCTACGGCGTGGCAGGCGACGCACTTGTTGAAGACGCGTTTGCCTGCGTCGACATCCTGGGCGAGGGCGGAAGATGATGCGGCAGCGAACAGCGCTGCTGCGACGAACGATCGGAGCATGACGGCCTTTCCAGATTGGTGATTGAAGGGAGGTGAGGTCCGCCGGCGCGCGGGCGCCGGCGAGGCCCTAGACCGAATATTCCTTCGACTTGAAGGTGAGGCCGCGGACACTCTCCGGAGCGTCGGAGATCTTCCGGATGTTGCCCCAGGTCTGCTTGTAGTTCGGGATGACGAGCTCGTTGACGCCTTTGGAGACGACGTTGCCCTGCACGCCGGTCGGATAGCCGAACAGCATGAACGCCTGCTTCCGTCTTGCCGTGGGCGTGGGATAGGCCATGGCCTGGGTCGAACCGTTGTCGTTGTAGACCTCGACGAGATCGCCCGGATTGAGCTTGAGATCCTTCATGTCGTCCGGATTGAGCTCGATGAAGGGATATGGCCACCTGTCACGGACGAACTCGTTCTCGCGGTCGAGATAGGCGCTCTGCCAGACGAGATTCGCGCGGCCGTTGTTGATGAGGAATTGGAATTTGTCCTTTTCGGCCTGCTTGCCGGGCGCCTGGAGACCCCGCCACTGGGTCGATGCGAAGCTCGCCTTGCCGTCCTTCGAATTGAACTTGCCGTCGGCATACAGGCGCTTGGTCCCGATGATCCGCTGGACGTCGCCCGACGGTGCCGGGACGGTGCTGGCGATCTTCTGGACCGGCTCCTTGCCGCGGGCAGCTTCGATGGCCGGCCCTTTCAGTACCTCGCCGTCCTTGCCCGTGGAGGTGCCGGCCGCGATCGCGCCGGTGCTTTCGAGGCCTGTCGCGGGCTCCTGGAATCCGTTGGTGCCCATGGCGCGCAGCCGGGCGTAGGTGACGAATTCTCCGCCTTTCTCATGCTTGGCATAGCCGTCCATGAACGCGTCTTCTTCGGTCTTCCAGTCGAAGCCCTTGAACTTGTCCGCGACATCCGCCTTTCCCGACTGCCGGAAGACCCGCTCCATATGGTTGGCGATGCGTGCTGCGATAATGCAATCGGGCATCGCCTGACCAGGAGGATCCATGTAGCGCTCGGTCAACCGCATCCGCCGCTCGCCGTTCATGGATGTCAGGTTCATCTCGCCCGACGTCGCCGCCGGCAGCACGACGTGGCATGCTTCTCCGATCATTGTCGGCACGATGTCCACGTTCACGGCGAAGAGACCGCCCTTCTTGATGGCGTCGACCACGGCCTTCACCATGGCGTCGCGATCTCCGTAGGGGACGGCGTTCATTGCATCCTTCACGATGTCCGTGCGCTTCTTGTAGACGCGCTTGAACTCCATCGCGTTTAGAGTGGTCTTGTAGTGGTCGCAGCCCCAGATGTGGTGCACGCCACCCTTGCCGTTGATGATGAGCTGATCGACGTAAGCAGCTGGCTTCCCGACATGCGCGTCCGACGGGCGCGAATAGCCTTCCTGATGCCCGCCCATGCGGACGCAGCCGCCTCCGGGACGACCGACGTTTCCGGTCGCGAGCGCGAGGTTCACCAGGGACTGGTTGGTCCGGTAGTTGTCGTTGCCCCAGATCAGTCCCTTTTCGTAGGCGAACATCGTGCGCCGGCGCGCGCCTCCGGCCTTCGGCTCGGCGATCCAGGTGATCGCCTTGACGATGTCCGCTTCCGACAGACCCGTGGTCTTCGCTGCGTCGGCGAGCGAGGTACGGTTTGCCGCGACCGCCTTGTCGAAATCCTTCGTCGAGGCGGCAATGAACGGCTTGTCGATCCACCCCTTGTCGGCGGCGTAGGTCAACCACGCGTTGAACAGGATGAGGTCGGTGCCCGAATTGATGGGCAGGTGCAGCACGTTGTCCTTGCCGGCCTCGATCTCGCAGGCATTGACCGTCACCGTGCGGCGAGGATCGACGAAGACGATGCGGCCCCGGTCGACCGCCTCGTTGCCGAACTCGGCCTTCTTCTTGTCGACCGACGTTCCGCGGAGGTTCGGGATCCAGTGATTGAGGAAGTAGTTGGTCTGCGTCTCGAGCGCGTTGGTGCCCACGGCGACGATCGTGTCGGCAAGCTCGGCGTCTTCGTAGCAGTTGTTGAGCTCGCCGACGCCCATGTCGCGGGTGCCGTGCACCTCGGAATTGTAGGCCGGCCTGTTGTGGATGCGGATGTTCTTGATCTTCATCGCACCGAAATAGAGCTTCCCGGTACCCCAGGTGTTCTCATAGCCGCCGCCGGCGCCGCCGTGATCGAAAGCCGACACGAAGAGGCCGTCTTCGCCCTGTTCGTTGATCACGGCCGCAGTGACGCGCGCGACGAGGTCGAGCGCGTCGTCCCAACTGGTCGGCTGCATCTGACCGTAGCGCCAGACGAGAGGATCGGTCAGCCTTTGAAGCTGGGTGTTCCGCTGGCGCGAATAGCTCATCTCCGCCATGCGGGCGCCACGCGGCGAACCGAGCCCGGAATTCACGACGCAGTCGTGATCCGGCTTGATCACGATATGCACGTCGCGGCCGTCCTGTTTGACGATGTTGTACATCGACGGCGCATACCAGGCCGTGGTCTCGGCCTCCTGCTGCTTCGACAGGTCCACGCCGAACTTGTTCTCGCCCGGGGCGGTCCCGCCTTCGTAGCGCGCATCCCAGGAATACGCCTTGTAGCCGCAGCCGACGATGCAGTAGTGGCAGACGACGTTGTGCTCCTTGGCGTCCGCCGGCACGATCGGGAGGGTGCCGATTTGTCGCTTGTAGGTCATGTCATGTGCTCCCTCAGAGGACGTTCGACAGGCGGCCGAAGATAAGTTCGTCGACGCCTTCGGCGAAGATGTCGCCGTTGCCGTCGATCCTCAGCACGTATTGAGGGAGGTTCTGCGTCGCCTGTCCCCAGACCTGCTGACCGCCGCGCTCGCAGTCGAAGCGCGAATAATGTCCCGGACAGTTCATGGTCCGATCGCCGGCGTTGTAGTTGAGGGGAAACCCCTTGTGCGGGCATGCGGACGAGAAGCCGACGATGTCCCCGTCGGGTCCCGCTCCGGTCGCGACCTTCTGACCGAGCTTGAGAAGGACACCCGGCGCGTCGTCGTCCGGATAGGCAACGGACATCGGCTCGTTGACCTTGAGGTCCTTGACGTTGCCGAGTCTGTTCGAGGGATATTTGACGAGGCCCGCGCGCGGTTCAGCTTTGGCCTCCTTGGGGAGGACCGACATGGTCGCCGCGGCCGCGGTCATCGCGCCGGCGCCACCGAGAAAATGCCTGCGTCGCATATCGACCAGGCCGTCGCACTTCTTCATTTCGTCGTCTCCCCGGACCGTCGCTTTTCGTTTCGTCCCATCGGACGGGAAGGACATTGCAGGCATCGCGCCAGTCGTCGTCGCGGCGAAAAGCCGTTCGAAATCAAACGAGGAAGGGTCAGACCGACGGGCCGTCGTCCGGAAATCCGGACGGCCAAAGGCAGTGCTCATCCGGATTTCCGGATCGTCGCGCGACATGCCGCGTTGCAGGAACCGATATGTCGACTATCTTCGACGGATGCCCGTCCGGAAGATTCCATCCAGCATGAAGCCAGACCTGTTCACGACCGACGACGCGGTCGAGATGTTCGCCAGTCTCGCGCAGCCGACGCGTCTCGAAGCGTTCCGGCTGCTTGCGCGCTATCTACCCTATGGTCTGCCCGCCGGCGACGTCGCGCGCCTGCTCGCGGTGCCGCACAACACTATGTCGACCCATCTTTCGCAGCTAGAGCGGGCGGGGCTGCTGACCAGCAGGCGCGAGGGCCGATCGATCATCTATGCCGCGAAATCGGGTCAGATCGGCAACCTCTTCGACGTGATGCTCGGCGAGATGCGTCCGGTCAGCGACGATCAGTTCCCTCAGCGGCGCCCCCTCGATGATTCCAAGTCCTACGACGTCCTGATCCTCTGCTCGGGCAATTCGGCCCGGTCGATCATGGCGGAAGCCATACTCAACCGCGAGGGCGGCGGGCGTTTTCGGGCGCACTCCGCGGGCAGTCGGCCTCAAAGCGGACCGCATCCGCTTGCCTTGGAATTGCTGGATGGTCTCGGCTACGACACTTCGGCCCTCAGTTCGAAGGGGTGGAGCAAGTTCGCCGGGAAGCGCAGCAAGGCGATGGATTTCATCGTGACCGTCTGCGACGCCGCCGCCGGCGAGCAGTGTCCCACCTGGGCCGGCCATCCGCTGCAGGCGCATTGGGGCATTCCGGACCCGGCCGAAGTGAAGGGCACCAAGGACGTGCAGCGCGCCGCCTTTCTTTCCGCCTATCGCCGCCTGGCCGCAAGATTGACCGCTTTCGTCAATCTGCCCGTGGAGACCTCCGATCTCTCGGCGCTCAAGCGGGATCTCGCGGCGATCGGACGGATGGAAGGCGCGACCGAGGCGACCAGGTTGGCCGACGCCGTGTAACACTCGCCGCAACGACGATGTCACTCGGGCGTCAGGCCCAGTCGCTTCATCTTCTCCCAGAGGGTGGATCTTCCGATTCCGAGCAGCTTCGAGGCCGCTCCGGTTTCGCCGCCCGTGGAGGCGAGCGCCCGCGCGATGTGTCTCCGCTCGGCGGACTGACGCACATCCTCGAGCGTTTGAAGAAATGCGTTGCCGACGGGTTCCGAGCGGACGCTTTCGGGAAACAGGTCGGCGGCGGTGATCCACATGCCGTCGCTCAGGGCCACGGCGCGCTCGACCCTGTTGCGGAGCTCGCGCACGTTCCCGGGCCATGCATGCGCCAACGCAGCCTCTTCCGCCCCGACGTCGAAGCCCCGCAGACTGCTGTCCATCTCGTCGGCAAGATCGGAGAAGAAGCGATTCATCAGGAGTGGGATGTCCTCCAGACGGTCGCGAAGTGCTGGCACTTCGACGCTTACGACGTTGATCCGGTAAAGCAGATCCTCCCTGAAACGGCCTGCATCGACCATCGCCGCGAGATCGGCATTCGTCGCCGCGACGAGCCTGCCGTTGAACGCGATCGGACGTTCCCCGCCTACCCGGTGGAAGGAACGGTCCTGAACCAGGCGCAGCAGCTTGGCCTGCAGGTCTGGGTGGAGTTCGCCTATCTCGTCCAGAAAGAGCACACCCGCGCCGGCGCGTTCCGCATAACCGAGATGCCTCTGCGCCGCGCCGGTGAATGCCCCCTTTTCGTGCCCGAACAGCTCGCTTTCCAGGAGTTGGGAAGGAATCGCCGCGCAGTTGACGGCCATGATCGGCTCGCGGCAGCGTGCGGAGGACGCATGAAGAAAGCGGGCCGCCACCTCCTTGCCGCTACCAGTCTCGCCGGTCAGCAGCACCGTCGTGTTGACGCTGGACAGTTTTCTGAGCAACCGCTCGACGCGCCGCGATGCTGCCGAGCATCCGAGGACTTCGTCTCCGGCGCCTTCATCCGCTCCGATGGTTTCCAGCCGGGTGAGCAACGTCTCGACGTCGAAGGGTTTCGTCACGTAGTCGGCCGCGCCGGCGCGCATCAGTCGGACGGCCTGGTCGATGTCGGCGTGACCGGTGATGAAGAGGAAAGGCGTCCTCATGGATCTGGACGTCTCGGTGAAAAGCTCCTCTCCGCTCATGTCGGGAAGCTTGATGTCGCAGACGACCGCTCTGAAGCGGCCAGTCTCCATCGCGGCCAACGCGTCGCGGCCGTTTCTCCACCACTGGACGGCGATGCCATCCAGAGCGAGCCGCTGAACAAGGCTCTCGCCCATGATCGGGTCATCCTCGACGAGGGCGACGCATTTCTCATCACGCAACATCGGCCAACTCCCTTTCGCGGCGGCTAGGGATCCTTACGTCGACTATCGTGCCTCCCCCGGAAGGCGTCTGCACGGAAACGGCTCCGTGCATGTCGGCAACGAAGCGGCTCGCTGCCCACAATCCCAAGCCACTGCGGTCCGGTGGCGGAAGCGGCGCGCCTCGGGTGAGAACGTCGATCGCCCAAGCGGGCATTCCGTCGCCATCGTCTCGGATCGAAAGAAGCAGGACAGCACCGTCGAGACCGGCTTCGAGCGAAACACCCCCACCCGGCGGCGTCGCTGCGATGGCGTTGAGCAGAAGGTTGAGGACGACCTGCCGGATTGGCGTGCTCGGGAAAGACGTGACTGCATTCGACGCGACACCATTGACGATCCGGATGCTGACGCCCTTGCGCCGGGCCTCCGGTGCCGAAAGAAGCGCGAGATCGTCCAGATCGCGCGCTTCGAATACGCGCGGATTCCGATCGCTTCGATATGCGGAGAGAGTGGTCCGGACCGTGTCGCGGATCGCCTGAAGACCGCGGTCGAGCAGACCGATCGAGTTCTGTTGAACGCTGGGCAGATGGCCGTGCGATTTCAGTGTCGCCACCGCGTTGAAGAGACCCCCGAGCGGATTGTTGATTTCATGTGCGACGGAGGAGGCCAGGCGTCCCAGTATGCTTATCCGACGCTCCCTCGCGAGACGTCGCGCAAGATCCTCTCGTTCGTGCATGGAGCGGACCAAGCCATTGTAGGAACGGAACAGATCACCAAACTCCCCATGTGCACCCGCGATCGCGTCGTTCGGTATCTCCTTCGCCGAGTCCTTGGCTGCACCGAGGTGGTCGGAAAGGATCTTCACCGGCTCCAGCATCTTGCGGGTGAGTAGCCAGCCCGCCGCGGCGAATACCAGGACCAGGATGGAGTTTGACAAGGCGAGCGCGATGGCGACGCTGCGCCTGTCGCTCGCGAGATGCCGCGTGTCGAACCGCGCATAGATCGTCCCCGCCGTCCGGCCGGGATAGGCGAGCGCGCGCTGGACGCTTGCCTCATCTCCGCCGGGATCATAACCGTCGCGGCCGCTCCGCTGTTTGCCGTCGTATTCCGCGCCGATCGGATGGCGTTTCGGATCGGACGCGGCGATGACCCGGTCGTCCGCATTCGTCACGACCGTTTCGATGGGGCGGAGGCTGCGATAGCCCGCCTGGGCACGCTCGATCGCATCGAAGACCTCCCAACTGTCCTCCCGCAAGACGGAGGGCCCGATGGCCGACGCCAGGCCGTCCAGGTAGCTGCGCGACAGGTCGTCGAACGACTGCACCTGCCTCTCGTCGAGCTTGCTCACGACCTGATGCGAGAGCAACGCTCCGACGACGACCATCAGACACACGACGGCCAGCGGCACCTTCGCGGTCAACGGCCAGGGACGTTTGGCTTTGGCGACCATGTTCATCGGGCTACCCCGCCGCGGCGACGAGCGCCGCCTTGATGGCGATGGGATCGAACAGCTCGGGAGCTTCCGAGGAGAACCTGTCCAGTTGGAGCATCTCCAGCACCGCGCGGCCGTCCTCCGTCTGATGCATGGTCAGGAGCGCGTTCTTCAGCAGCGAATGCAGCTCCGCATCCGGCGGCAGCTTCGGCGCAGCGATCGGCGGAAACCCCAGCCACTCCGACGCCGACACGATCCGGGTGCGCGAGGTCAATGCGGGCTCGAGCTTCGAGACCACGTCGTAAACATAGCCATCGACCGAGCCCGATTGCACCAGACCGGCCGCGACCGCGCGGATGACGTCGCGATGCCCGTACGTGAAGAGAGTCTTGGCGAAGAACGTTTCCGGACGGAAGCCGCGAGATATCAGGGCCGCCTTGGTGACGAGGCATCCGGAATTCGAGTCCGGGTCGGAGAAGGCGTGCACGTCTCCTCGGAGCGACGTCAGGTCCGATGCGTCACGATCGGCGTCGCAGATCGCGAGGCTGCGGTAGAGCGGACGACCACGCCATTGTGGCACCGCCAGTAACTGCAGCTCGGTCCGGTGGCTGACGAAGGGGTAGCCGCAGATCCATGCGCCGTCGATCTGCCCGGATGTGAGGAGCGTCGTCACCTCCTGATAGGTTCGGCGGTTGACGAGACGGACCGCGCATCCGGTGCTTCGCTGGAGGTAGGATTGCAGACGACCGAGCAGTTCTAGATCGGAGGTGAGGAAGACAGGTGTCAGGCCGAATTGGACAACAGCGGTCTTTGCGATGGCCGGTGTGGCCAAACGCGTAGAAACAAGCGTGGCGCCGCATAACGAAAGCACGTGACGCCGGCTTGGCTTCGGGTCCGGAGAATACGACACCTCGCACTCCTATCCGACCGCGCCTCTCATGGCCATTTGCCGAAAGCGCAGGTCCTAAATTCCTTGGTCGAAACACCTCACTTCGCCGGCGTACGGGCCGGAACTCAAAAACACTTAATCTGCAATCGCTCTCGAACTCACAGCGCTTTCGAGAGGCTCAACCGCTCGGACAGTTTCTCGGCCGATTCCTTGCGCTCGCTATAGCGATCGGTCAGGTAGCCGGAGACGTCGCGCGTCAGCAGAGTAAACTTTACCAGCTCTTCCGCAACATCGACGATGCGGTCGTAGTACGGCGAAGGCTTCATCCGGCCTTCGTCGTCGAACTGTTCGTACGCCTTGGCGACGGACGACTGGTTGGGGATCGTGATCATCCTCATCCAGCGGCCGAGCACCCGAAGCTGGTTCACCGCATTGAACGATTGCGAACCCCCACTGACTTGCATAACCGCCAGCGTCTTGCCTTGCGTCGGACGAACCGCGCCGACCGATAGAGGTATCCAATCGATTTGCGCCTTCATGATGCCGGTCATCGCGCCGTGGCGTTCCGGACTGCACCACATCTGCCCTTCGGACCAGGTCGTGAGGTCGCGCAGTTCCTGCACCTTCGGATGCTCGGCCGGAGCGCCGTCCGGAAGCGGAAGGCCCGTCGGATCGAAGATGCGGGTCTCGGCGCCGAAGCTCTGAAGTAGACGCGCCGCTTCCTCTGTGGCGAAGCGGCTGAAGGAACGCTCGCGCAAGGATCCGTACAATAGGAGAATGCGGGGCTTGTGCAGCGACGGACTTGCGCGGAGCGCACCTTGGTCCGGCACTGTGAACGCCTGCTCGTTGATGTTGGGTAGATCAGGCTTCGACAACTTCGCCGTCCTCCTTCACGAAACGGCCGATCTTCCGCGGAAGCAGGTCGAGGACCTGCTCCGAGGGACGGCATAGACGAGCGCCCGTCGGCGACACGACGATCGGTCGGTTGATGAGAATGGGATGGGCCATCATCGCATCAAGGAGGGCGTCGTCCGACAGCGTCGGATCGTCCAGACCAAGTTCCGCATACGGCGTTCCCTTTTCGCGCAGCAAGGCGCGGACGCCGATGCCCATCGCCGCGATCAGCTCCTTGAGCCGTTCCCGGTTCGGCGGCGACTTCAGGTATTCGATCACGACCGGCTCCTCGCCGCTCTGCCGGATCATAGCCAGGGTGTTGCGCGAAGTGCCGCAATTCGGATTGTGATAGATGGTGATGGTCATCGGGGAAGCTCCGCGCTCTTGTTGCCGGCGCGATCGCTGCCGGCTTCGTACCAATCCTTGGATGCCGTCACGATCTTCACGACGGTCAGCATGACGGGGACCTCGACCAGCACGCCGACGACGGTCGCCAGCGCCGCGCCAGAGTTGAGGCCGAACAGGCTGATCGCAGCGGCAACGGCGAGTTCGAAGAAGTTGCTCGCGCCGATCAGCGCTGCGGGCGCGGCGACGCACCAGGCCACGCCGAGATAGCGGCTCATCACGTAGGCCAGTCCGGCGTTGAAGTAGACCTGAATAAGGATAGGCACGGCGAGGATCGCGATGACGGTCGGCTGCGCGATGATCTGTTCGCCTTGGAAGCCGAAGAGCAGGACCAGCGTGGCCAGCAGGGCGACGAGCGACAGAGGCTGCAGGCGCGCCATCGTGCGGTCGAAGGCGCCCTGTCCGGACGCCAACAGCGAGCGGCGCCACAACTGGGCGACGATCACCGGCACGATGATGTAGAGCGCGACGGAGAGGAGGAGCGTCGCCCACGGCACGGATACCGACGCGACGCCGAGCAGCAGTCCGACGATGGGAGCGAAGAGGAAGACCATCAGTACATCGTTCAGCGCGACCTGGCCGAGCGTGTAGTTGGGATCGCCGTTGACCAGGTTGGACCAGACGAACACCATCGCGGTACAGGGAGCCGCCGCCAGCAGGATCAGTCCGGCGATATACGATGGAATCTGGTCGCCCGGTAGAAACGGCGCGAACACATGGGCGATGAAGAAGGTGCCAAGGAGAGCCATCGAGAAAGGCTTCACGGCCCAATTGATGAACAGGGTCACACCCACGCCTCTGGCATGCTCGGTCACTTTGCCCAGCGCTCCGAAGTCGATCTTTAGCAACATTGGGATGATCATGAGCCAGATGAGGACGGCGACGGGCAAGTTGACATTCGCCACTTCGGCGCCGGCGACCGCCGAGAAGAGTCCCGGCAATGCATGACCCAATGCGACGCCTGCGGCGATGCAGAGGATGACCCAGAGAGTCAGATATCGTTCGAAGATGCTCATGGACGCTTTCGGCTCGGAATGGTCGGGGTGGGTGTGATGTCGTCTCTCGTCGGCAGCGGGCCGCTACAGACGCCAGCGAAGGCTTGGGCCGTCCTTTGTGGCCTACGCCGGTCGAATTCGTTTCCAGCGCCTCGGCTGCCGACGGTAGGCGAACGCGTTAACCCCCGCCATCCGGTCGTGTCAGGCACGGGATCGCTCCTTAGTCTTCGCTTTCGTCTTGGGCGGCGCGCAGCAGGACGCAAGTTGCTCGATCACCGGCGCGCAGAATTCGGCACGTCCGCCGCAGCAGTCCTGAAGCATGAAAAGGATGATCGCCTGCAGCGAAGAGATCTCGGCGCGGTAGACGATAGAGCGACTGCGGCGCTCGCTCACGACGAGCCCGGCCCTCGCCAAAATCGACAGATGGGCCGAGAGCGTGTTCTGCGGAACCTCAAGCAGCCGTGCCAGGTCGCCGGCCGGGAGACCCTCCGGTTCGTGCTGTACCAGCGCGCGGAACGCTTGAAGACGAGTGCCTTGGGCGAGCGCGGCGAGCCCGAGGACTGCTTGTTCGTTTTCCATATATCCAGACTTACGGAAATGACGCGGCGCGTCAACCCAGCATCGGCGATAATTTCGAATATTCTAGAAATATGGTTGACTGTCTGGGGCGGCGAGCTCATCTTGCCCCCATGAAGATTGAAGACGCAGCGGCCAGGCTCGAAGCGCTCGGCAACCCAACCCGCCTCCGGATCTACCGCGCGTTGGTTCGCGCCGGCCAGGCCGGGATGCCGGTCGGCCGTCTGCAGGAGAGGCTCAAGATTCCGGCCTCGACGCTCTCACATCACATCAAGGCGCTGGTGGCGGTCGATCTGATCTCGCAGGTGCGGGAATCGACGACGCTCGTCTGCCACGCGCAGTACGCCAATATGCAGGGGCTGGTCGATTTCCTGGTCGCCGAGTGCTGCGCGGACGAGAAATGCGCGGATACGCAGTCGGCCGCGTGATGGGCTTCGTCCGTAATTTCGATGATACTAGAAGGATCGGAGAACAACATGCCGAAAACAGTGGCGATCATCGGAGCGGGCCCCGTGGGCCTGGCGGCGGCGGCTCACGTCATGGAGCGCGGCATGATGCCGATCGTGCTGGAAGCCGGCCATGCCGCCGGCGCCTCCGTACGCGAATGGGGACACGTGCAGCTCTTCTCGCCCTGGGAATACAATATCGATAAGGCTGCGGCCCGCCTGCTCGAGCCAACGGGCTGGAACTCTCCCGACCCGCACGTCTATCCGACGGGAGCGGAGCTCATCGAGCGCTATATCGAGCCCCTCGCCACGCGGACCCCGCTGTGGGACGTGATCCGGACGGCGAGCAGAGTCGAGGCCATCGGTCGGATCGGCTTCGACAAGGCAAAGTCGGCCGGCCGGGAAACGGCGCCGTTCGAAATCAGGTACCGGAACGGCAAGGGGCCGGAGACCCTCCTCGCCGATGCGGTGATCGACGCATCCGGATCCTGGTCGTTGCCGAACCCGGCTGGCGCGAACGGGCTTCCCGCGGCCGGCGAACGCGAGTCCGCAGACCGGATCGCCTACGGAATGCCGGATGTGCGCGGAACGGCACGCGGGCGCTACGCCGGCAAAACGGTGGCGGTGCTCGGCGCGGGGCACTCGGCGATGGGCACCCTGACGGAGCTCGCGCATCTCCGCGCGGACGTCCCCGATACGCGGGTGATCTGGCTGCTGCGCGGGAACGACCCTTCCAAATCCTACGGGGGCGGAGTGAACGACAAGCTGGCCGCCCGCGGCGAGCTGGGCACGACCTTCGCTTCGCTGGTGGCATCAGGCCGGATCGAGCTTGAGCAAGGATTCGCGGTCTCGCATGTGGCCTCGTCCGGAGACCGCCTGCGCGTCGGAGCCGGGTCCGCCTGCTGCGGCCGGCACGTGGTCGTGGACGAACTCGTCGTCGCGACCGGCTTCCGTCCGGACCTGTCGATCCTGAGCGAACTGAGGATCCGCCTGGATCCCGCGATCGAGGCGCCCGTCGCGCTCGCGCCGCTGATCGATCCCAACGAGCACTCTTGCGGAACGGTCAGGCCTCACGGCGCGCGCGAACTCGCGCAGGACGATCCGGGACTCTACATCGCCGGCATGAAATCGTACGGCCGGGCACCGACCTTCCTCATGGCGACCGGCTACGAACAGGTCCGCTCGATCGCCGCGGACATCGCCGGCGACCGTGCCGCGGCCGAGCGGGTCGAACTCGAGCTGCCCGAGACCGGCGTCTGCACGCGCGGGGGCGTCGAGAGCGGCGTCGCCGTGGCAACGTCGTGCTGCGGGACACCGCCCCCGGCTCCCTCCACCGGTTGTTGCGGTCCGCGCCCATGACTGCCGTCCGGACGTCGATCGTAGGCGCCGAACCTTCACGGTCGTTCCGCGAATGAGGTGGCGCGGCAATCTTCAGGGGAAGCCTGCCATCTTGGCCATGTGCGTCGGCCAGTTGGGCAATCTGCTGCCGCATGTCGCCGTGCCGTCGATACTGGCGCAATTTCTGATTCCGGAATGGGGCCTGACCGGCACGTCCGCGGGTTTGCTCGCCGGGAGCTTCGCGGCCGGATACATGCTGGCCGTCCCGGTATTGTCCACGCTGACCGACAGGATCGACGCCCGTCTGATCCTGATCGCCGGCTCTGCGTTGAGCTCGGTCGCGACGGTCGCCTTCGGAATGTTCGCGAACGGCTTCTGGTCGGGAGCGGCGCTCTGGGCCTTGGCCGGCATCGGCTTCGCGGGCGCCTACATGCCCGGCCTGAAGGCTCTGACGGACCGCCTTGAACCCGGCGACTCTTCGCGCGCGGTCACCCTGTACACGTCGAGCTTCTCGCTCGGCGTCGGGCTGTCGTTTCTCGTCTCTCAGATCGTGGCGGAGCAATTCGGCTGGCGCGCCGCATTTTACACCACCGCTCTTGGACCTTTGGTGATGATGGCCGTCTGCCTGTCCCTGACGCCCGTCACGCCCAAGGCCACCACCACCAAGTTGCTCGCGTTCGGACCGGTGCTGCGGAACAAGCCCGCGATGGGGTACGTGCTTGGCTACGGAGCGCACTGCTTCGAGCTCTACGGCATCCGGACCTGGCTCGTCGCCTTCTGGACATTCGTCGTCGCGCACAACGGCGGCGCCGGCGTCCTGACGCCGGTTGCCGTGAGCTTCGGATTCTCCCTCCTGGCGATGCCTTCCAGCATCATCGGGAACGAGCTCGCGATCCGGTTCGGCCGCCACTGCGCGGTCTCGGTCGTCATGATCGTGTCGGCTTGCGTTGGGCTGTCTATCGGCGCGCTTGCCGGGGCTTCGCCCTATGCCTTGCTTCCCCTCCTCATCCTGTACGCGATCACCGTGCCGGCCGATTCCGGCGCGCTGACCGCAGGCATGGCGATGTCCGCTCTTCCGGAGAGCAGGGGCGCGACCATGGCCGTCCATTCGACCGTCGGCTTCGGACTGTCCGCGCTCGGGGCCTGGTGCGTTGGAGCCGCGCTCGACGCGTCCGGAGGTCCCAACGTGCCGTCCGCGTGGTTCGCGGCATTCGCGGTGCTCGCCGCCGGAATTCTTATCGGTCCGCTGGCATTGAGATGGTCGCGAGCCGCTCCAATCCCGACGACATCGTCTCTCGATATGGACTCCATGGAATGACCGATCGCCAGCTTCCCATCATCCTTTCGCTCGGAACGACGCAGACGCTGGCCTGGGCATCCAGCTACTATCTGCCGGCCATCCTCGCCGATCCCATCGCGCGCGATCTCGGTATATCGAGCAACTGGTTCTTCGCAGCATTTTCCGCATCGCTCGTCATTTCGGGATTGCTCGGCCCCCGTGTCGGCCGGCAGATCGACCGCGTCGGCGGCAGGCAGGTCCTGTGCGCCTCGAACCTGCTGTTTGCCGGCGGCCTCGCGTTGCTCGGGCTGGCATCTTCGTTGTGGATGCTCGGCCTCGCCTGGTTGCTGCTCGGCATCGGAATGGGACTCGGTCTCTACGATGCGGCGTTCGGCGCCCTCGGGCGCATCTTCGGCGACAAGGCCCGGCGCCCGATCACCGGCATCACGCTTCTCGCAGGATTCGCCAGCACGATCGGATGGCCGTTGAGCACGCTGGGCCTCGATACGATCGGATGGCGGGGCACCTGCTTCGGTTGGGCGGCCGCTCACATCGTGATCGGGCTGTCGCTCAACATGCTCTTCCTTCCGAAGACCGAGCGTGCGGTCCGCAGCGAGGCGGAGCCGCCGGCCGCGAAGCCGCACGTCGCGATCGACGGCACGATGATCCTACTGTCCTTCGCGTTCGCCGCGGCTTGGACCGTCACGTCGGCGATGGCCGCGCACCTCCCCCGGATCGTCGAGAGCTTCGGAGCCACGCCCGCCCAGGCCGTGTTCGCGGGAATGATGATCGGACCCGCACAGGTGGCCGCACGCATCGTCGAGGCCGGGCTGTTGAACCGCTTCCATCCGCTCTTCTCGACGAGCCTCGCCTGCATCACGCATCCGATCGGGGCCGGCGTCATCGCGCTGTTCGGAGGGGGAGCGGCCGCGGCATTCGCGCTTTTGCACGGTGCCGGCAACGGCATCCTGACGATCGCCAGAGGCACCCTGCCTCTCTCGATCTTCGGTCCAGAGAATTACGGCTATCGACTCGGATTGCTCGGGGCGCCGTCGCGCATCTGCCAGGCCCTCGCTCCCGTCGCGTTCGGCGTGCTGATCGAGATCATGAGCGGGCGGGTGCTGATCATCACCTCGCTGCTGAGCCTCGCGGCACTATCCGCCCTTCTCCTGCTGTCGAAGCGTCCCCGCCCCGCCGGCGAGACGGCCGCAGCACGCGCGGGCTGAAGGCGGTCACGACGTTCATGATTGACGGTGAAGCGAAGCAGCGCGCGTTCGCACTGCCTACGATCGGTCCGGATTGGTCGCTGGGCGGAATCCTCGGAAGCCGCACCTCAATTTCGGGCACAAATGCAGTCCGCTGATCCGCGCGGGTCACCTACAGCGGTTCGACGCAACCCGAAGTCTCAGAAGCAGGCAACCCTTTCTTGGCTCGTCGAATTTCTTGCCGGTCCCGTCGCGTCAGGACCCTGCGCACGAACCAGAACCGCAGCGGTCGCGAGGAGCAGACGTTTCCATTGCGCATTGACTTGATTGTGATGGCCTTTGCTCGGTGAATTTGCTATCCGGGGCTGGATGCAAACTGCCATCGACAAGCGTTGTTCGGCAAGGCCGGGAGGGCGAATCCTCCGCGGGTTTAGAATCTTTCTGGCGTTATTCTACCTGACCGCTTGCCTTACCTATCAAGTTTCTTGCGTGGATCAGGTCACCTCCGCTTTTGGCTCAGAACAGGTGTCCGACGCCTCCCGTGACGGCGGCTCGGTCCCGCAACTCGCACTCTGCGATCACTGCCCGACATGTTCGGCGGCCGTGGTCCCGTGTTCGGTTGCGGAAACGATCACATCCGCCACGTTCGGCTTCACCAGCACGCACGCGGGTCCTTTCGCGGCCTCCGACCACGCGTGGCTCGTTTTCCCGCCACCCAAACACCTGACCTGAGCTCAATCACCGGGCGCGTCGCGCCCTGAGTCCGTCCCTGTCAGGTCTCCAATATGTTATCGAAAAATGCCACGCGTATCGCGTGCGCCATCACGTTGCTCGCCTGTTTGTCGCCGGCAGGCGCCGCGCACTCGCAAACCCTCACCATGGGAGCTGCCCTAAGGCGCGCGCTCAACGCCAGTCCCCGGCTGACGGCTGCCGAGCGCGATGTAGGCGTCGCCCGCGGTCAGCGCATCCAATCCGGCGCCCTGATCAATCCGGAAATCTCATACGAACAGGACGATTCGTTCGGTACCGGTGCCTACCGGGGAACTCGGTCTGCCGAAACGACGCTGCAAATCAGCCAGATGTTCGAGCTTTCGGGAAAGAGGGATGCTCGCATCGCCGCGGGCCAGGCCGGCCTGGATCAGGCCTCGATCGAGCGGCAGGCGGTCAGACTGGAGGTGCTGGGCGAGACCGCGATTGCCTTCCTCAACGTTCTCGGCCTGCAGCGGAGGATCGAGATCCTCAACGAGCAGATCGGAGCCATCGACCGGATCACGCCACTGCTGCAGCGGCGCGTAGAGGCGGGGGCATCTTCCATCGCGGAAACGGGACGAGCGGAAGTCGCATCAGCGCTCGTCAAGGCCGATCGCGAGCGCACGAAATCGTCGCTGGCCACGGCGCGCCGCGAACTGGCCGTCCTGATGGGCGATATCGAACCCAAGTTCGGCGCGGTATCGGGACGCCTCGACACGACAGGTCGGCCCCCGGCCTTTCAGGCCGTGGTCGCGGCGATAGATGCCAACCCTCAACTGGTGCGCTGGACGGCGGTATACGCGCAGCGCAACGCCCAATTGATCCTCGCGCGTCTGAAACCCTATCCCGATGTCACGGTCTCGGCCGGATGGCGGCACTACAACTCGACGGGCGATGACGCGGTACGGCTGTCGGTCTCGATTCCAATTCCCGTGTTCGATCAGAATCAAGGCAACATCATCTCCGCGCAGGAAAGCCTGGCCAAGACAGCGGCCGAGCGGAAAGCCAACCGCAACACGCTGATCGTGGTGGCCGGCCGCGCATACGACACGCTGCAGGGCTCGCTCCGCGAACTCGCAATTCTCCGCGAGGCCGCTCTACCAAGGTCGAACGATGCGGCTAACGCTATTTTCGAAGGATACGGTCAGGGCCGCTATTCGCTGCTCGAAGTGCTGGACTCACAAGCAAGCGTCGCACAGGCGCGGCTTCGCGAACAGGAGGCCCAGCAGAATTTCCACGTCGCCGTCGCCACCATCGAGGGTCTGGTCGGCAATCCATTCGCGCTGGCGCGGGGGAGCGCACGATGAACAAGAAAACTTTCGTCATTGCCGTAGCGGCGTTCGCGGTCGCTGTTGCGGGATACGGCGTCTACGCATCCGCAGCGGGTAAGCCGTCCGAGCCTACCGGAAAGCAACAGAAGAAGGCCGAGAAAGGCGAAGACGAAGAGGGCGGTGTCGCGATGAGCGATGCGAAGGTCGCTGCCTCAGGGATCGAAGTAGCCCGCGCCGGCGAGGCGACGTTGCGAAACGCTTTGGTTCTGAATGGGATCATCCAGCCGAACCAGGAAACACTGGTGCATGTCACGCCACGCTTCCCGGGCATCGTGCGTGAAATCAAGAGGCGCATCGGTGATACCGTTGCGCAGAACGATTTGTTGGCGAAGGTCGAGAGCAATCAGAGTCTGACCACTTACGAAATGCGTGCGCCGATCTCGGGAACCGTAATCGACCGTCAGATTTCGCTCGGCGAGTACGCATCCGAGCAAAAGCCCGCGTTTACCGTCGCCGACATCTCGAATGTGTGGGTAGATCTGTCCGTGTACCGGCGCGATCTGCCGCGGGTGAAGCTTGGCGACGCGTTGATCATCGACGTCGACGACGGATCGGACCCGATAGAGGCGAAAATATCGTACGTCTCGCCGGTCGGAAGCAGCGACACTCAGAGCGCGCTGGTACGTGCTGTCGTCCCGAACGAGGGCCTGCGCCTCCGGACAGGATTGTTCGTATCCGCGCGCCTCATCCTCTCCGCCAAGACGGTGGCGGTCGCAGTAAAAACGTCGGCTCTCCAAACCCTTGAAAACCGCAACGTCGTCTTCGTCCGAGAGGGTGCCAAGTTCGAGGCGCGCGATGTCGAGATCGGGGCGCGAGACGCCGAAAATGTAGAGATACTGTTCGGGCTGCTCGAGGGCGACCGGTATGCGGCCAGAAACAGCTTCATCGTCAAGTCGGAGATGGGCAAGGGCGGTGCCGATCATGACTGATTCTCCCTATGTCCTACGCGAAGGTGCTTGGCCGCCGACCCGAGACCGCTCACTCGTCGTCGTAGAAATTGGCCCGCGCCTCTTCCCAATCGGAGGCCGACGATGATCGACTCGATGCTCGTCTTCTCGGTCCGTCACCGGTGGCTGGTGATGATCGGCGTTTTCGTCATGGGCGCCTTCGGAATCTGGAATTTCACGCGGCTGCCGATCGACGCGGTGCCGGACATCACGAACGTGCAGGTCCAGATCAATACCAGCGCGCCGGGCTACTCCCCGTTGGAGGTCGAGCAGCGCATCACCTTCCCAATCGAAACGGCAATGGGCGGCTTGCCGAAGCTCGTCAATACGCGATCGCTGTCCCGCTACGGCTTGAGCCAGGTGACGGTCGTCTTCAAAGACAGCACCGACATCTACTTCGCCCGCCAACTCGTCAACGAGCGCGTGCAGCGGGTGAAGGACAGTCTTCCTGTCGGTGTCGAGACCGCTATGGGACCTGTCTCGACCGGATTGGGGGAAATCTACCAATTCACCGTCGATTCAGCGCCCGACGCGAAAAATGCCGAGGGGAACCCATACACGCCGAGCGATCTGCGGACGATTCAGGATTGGATCATCAAACCACAGCTTCGCAACGTCCCGGGTGTCAATGAGGTCAACACGATCGGCGGCTTCGAAAAGCAGTTTCATGTCCTTCCGGATCCGAGCAGGTTGATGGCCTACCGCCTGAGTTTCCGCGAAGTGATGACGTCGTTGGCCGCGAACAATGCGAATGTGGGTGCCGGGTACATCGAAAGGAACGGCGAGCAGTATCTGGTCCGTACGCCCGGCCAAGTATCGAACATCGAAGAGATCCAGCAGATCGTCATCGGATCGCGAAACGGCATTCCCGTTCGAATCCTGGACGTGGCCGAGGTGAAGGAAGGCACGGACCTTCGTACCGGTGCAGCGACGCTCGACGGCAAGGAAGTCGTGATGGGTACGGCGATGCTATTGATCGGCGAGAACAGCCGGACGGTGGCGCAGCGCGTTTCCGCGAAGATCGATGCGATCGGCAAGTCCCTTCCCGACGGCGTGATCGTGCGAGCGGTCTACGACCGAACGCATCTAGTGGATGCCACGATCGCCACGGTCGAGAAGAACTTGGTGGAGGGCGCTCTTCTGGTCGTCGTCATTCTCTTTCTGATCCTCGGCAACTTCAAGGCGGCATTCGCCACGGCGTTGGTCATTCCCCTCGCCATGTTGTTCACCGTCACCGGCATGTTCGAGAACAAGGTCAGCGCCAATCTCATGAGCCTGGGCGCCATCGACTTTGGCATCATCATCGACGGTGCGGTCATCATCGTCGAGAACTGCCTGCGCCTGCTCGCGCACGAACAGAGCGCGCGAGGCCGCATGCTGACGCGCGGAGAACGCTTTGACACCATCATCAGAGGCTCGCGCGAGGTGATTAAGCCTAGTCTGTTCGGCACCCTGATCATCGCAGTCGTCTATCTCCCGGTCCTCACCTTGACAGGCGTCGAAGGCAAGATGTTCACGCCGATGGCTTTGACCGTGCTCATTGCCCTCCTGGGAGCGAGCATCCTCTCGATGACGTTCGTGCCTGCCGCGGTCGCGATTTTCGTCACGGGTAGGGTGTCTGAATCCGAGAACTGGTTCATGCGCCTGGCCCACCGGTCTTACGTTCCGGTATTGGACCTGGCCATCCGGTATCGGAGCCTGGTAGCGGTCGCGGCTGTCGCGTTGATGATCGTCAGCGGCTATATGGCTTCCCGGATGGGCGGCGAATTCATCCCCAGCCTCGACGAGGGCGACGTCGCCATCCAGGCGATTCGAATTCCCGGCACCAGCCTCACTCAATCCGTCGAGATGCAGAAGTCCTTGGAGAGAAGGCTTCTGGAGATCCCGGAAGTGAAGGAAACGTTCGCCCGCACCGGCACCGCGGAGGTCGCCACCGATCCAATGCCGCCGTCGATCTCCGATGGCTACGTCATGCTGAAACCGCGCGACCGGTGGCCCGATCCGAGCAAATCAAAGTTATCGCTCGTCAAGGAAATCGAGGAGGCAGCCGAAGAAATCGCCGGTAGCAACTACGAACTGTCGCAGCCGATACAGCTTCGCTTCAACGACCTGATCTCCGGCGTGCGCAGCGACGTGGGGGTGAAGATATTCGGAGACGATCTCGAAGTCCTGACCCAGATCGCCGCCCGGGCGCAGTCTGTGCTCGAAAAAGTGGACGGCGCCGCCGACGTCAAGACCGAGCAGGTCGCAGGCCTCCCTGTGCTGACCGTCAGGCTCGAACGAAGAGCCTTGGCCCGGCTCGGCATCAGCGTATCCGACGTGCAAAGCCTGGTCGAAGTCGCAGTCGGCGGGAAGAGCGCAGGTCTTGTATTCGAGGGTGACCGTCGTTTCGATCTTGTCGTGAGGCTGCCGGAGAATCTGCGCTCGGACGTGGAGGCCCTGAAAGCGCTTCCGATACCGCTGCCGCCAATCGACGGCCAAACCAGAGCCCAGCCGACGGCGCTGGTAGCGTCTCCACTCGCGCAGATGCGATACGTGCCATTGTCCGAGCTGGCCGAAATCCTGGTGGCCCCTGGTCCGAACCAGATAAGCCGGGAGGACGGCAAGCGCCGCATCGTCGTGTCCGCCAATGTCCGCGGCAGGGATCTCGGCTCATTCGTGACCGACGCGCAGAACCAGATCGCAGAGAAGGTGAAGCTGCCCGCCGGCTATTGGATCGGATGGGGCGGACAGTTCGAGCAACTCGTTTCGGCGACCCAGCGTCTCATGATCGTTGTACCGATAGCTCTGCTGCTCATATTCCTGTTGCTGTTCATCAGCCTGGGATCGTCTGCCGACGCTCTTCTGGTCTTCAGTGGTGTCCCGTTGGCGTTGACTGGTGGGATATTCGCCCTGGCATTGAGAGGCATCCCTCTTTCGATCAGCGCGGGCATCGGCTTCATTGCGCTTTCCGGCGTTGCGGTGCTGAATGGTCTGGTGATCATAACCTTTATCGAGAGGCTGCGCGGCGAAGGCAGAACCATCATGCAAGCCGTCCAGGAAGGAGCCTTGACCCGGCTGCGACCGGTCTTGATGACCGCACTCGTCGCCTCTCTCGGCTTCGTGCCGATGGCGATCGCCACCGGCGCGGGCGCAGAGGTTCAACGACCGCTGGCCACGGTCGTGATAGGTGGGATCATCTCTTCCACCGTCCTGACGCTCCTCGTCCTCCCAGCGCTCTACATCCTATTCCGGCGCGAAAGGTCGCCTGCCCGCGTGGAGACGAACTCATTCAACACGATCGAAGGAGAACATCGGTGAAGAAGATCCTGATCATTGTAGCCGTCCTGCTGACTGCCGGACCAGCCATCTCGCAACAATCCAGCCAAAAAGGTCCTAACGGCGGCCCGATGGAGGACATAGTGGGCGTCGATGTCGAAATGGTCGCGAAGGGTAAGACGATCCTGTTCAACATCTTTGACGAGAAGAGCGGCAAGGCGATGTCGGCAGAGGGGTTCTCTGGCTCAGCGCTCCTTGTATCCGGCAGCGATCGCGAAGCGATCAAGCTCGTTCCGGACGGAAATGCGCTGAAAGCCGAGGTCAAAAAGGAAGTCGCGCCAGGCTCCGCGATCAGCATAACGCTCAAGAATCCCGAAGGCAGGTCCGGACAGGTCAAGTTCAAGAATTGAGGACCTCTGCCCAGGCCGTCGTCGATTGCGAATGCAACGGGTCAAGGCATGGAATAGCGCCAACGGAAGCGGGGTGCGGGCATCCAGACCCGATGCCCGCGTTGCGACAAGGTTGATCATCAAGGCGGATCGCCGGGGTCGATGTTGAAACTGGTGGCAAGGCGATGATTGAGGAAAGTGCGATGAAGAAAGCTACGGCAGTCAAGACCCGCTTGCGCGTGGCCGGAATGGATTGTGCCTCCTGCGCAATGAAGATCGAGAATGCGCTACAAAGGCTGGATGGCGTTTCCAGCGTCAACGTTTCGGTTCCGACCGGGACAGTCACCGTCGATTACGCCGGGCCTGATCGCGATTTGCTGCGGCAACGCGTCGAAGGACTTGGTTACAAGGTGATCGATCTCGGACGGGGAGCGGAGCCGAGCGGCTCGATCCCCGCCGCAGACAACCAAGCGGCAGCCGGCGGTGGAGAGATGGCTTGGTGGCGGACGGGAAAGGCGCTCTTGACCGCCGCGTCCGGAATGGCCTTCGCCAGCGCCTACGTGTCGGGGCAGCTTTTTCCTCAGACCGAGAGATGGGCGTTTTTAGTTGCTCTGCTTGTGGGGCTCGTTCCCATCGCGCGGCGCGCGGTCGGGGCCGCTCTGACGGGCACGCCCTTTTCCATCGAGATGTTGATGTCGATCGCCGCAATCGGCGCGGTGTTCATCGGCGCGGCCGAAGAGGCGGCGGCGGTGGTCTTTCTCTTCATGATTGGCGAACTGCTGGAGGGGGTCGCCGCGGGGAAAGCGCGGGCCAGCATCCAGGACCTGACCCGCCTCGTTCCGAAGACGGCCAGGTTGGAAGAAGACGGTCAGGTCCGCGAGGTCCAAGCCGAAGCCCTGGCGGTGGGTTCTGTCATCCTGATCCGACCGGGAGACCGGATCTCCGCCGACGGCGTCATCGTCTCCGGAGAGAGCGCGATCGACGAGGCTCCCGTAACGGGAGAGAGCACTCCGGTGCGCAAGGGACCGGACGCGAGGCTGTTCGCGGGAACGATCAATGGTGACAGCTTGTTGCGCATGCGGGTGACCGCTGCTGCCGCCGACAATACAATCGCGCGCATCGTCCGCTTGGTCGAGGAGGCGCAGGAGTCGAAGGCGCCGACCGAACGCTTCATCGACCGCTTTTCGAGGTACTACACGCCCGCAGTCGTCGCGGTCGCGGTGTTGGTGGCGGTCGTTCCGCCTGCGCTTTTCACCGGCGGCTGGAGTGACTGGATCTACAAGGGCCTGGCCGTTCTTCTGATCGGCTGCCCGTGCGCGCTGGTGATCTCGACGCCGGCCGCCATCGCGGCCAGCCTCTCGGCGGGTGCACGCCGCGGCCTTCTGCTGAAAGGCGGCGCCGTCCTCGAACGGTTCGGAAAGGTGACGCTCGCCTGCTTCGACAAGACCGGCACGCTGACGGTTGGAAAGCCGCAGGTGACCGACATCCTTACTTTCGGCACTGCCGAAACGGACATCATCCGCTTTGCGGCGGCGCTTGAGACCGGGTCTAGCCACCCGTTGGCCAACGCCATCTTGGCGCGAGCCTCGGCCGATAAGGTGACACCGCCCGCGGCGACGGATGCCGCCGCCATCGGAGGCAAGGGCGTCACAGGCTTGGTGGAGGGCAGAAAGGTTTTCCTCGGCTCGGCGCAAGCTGCGAGCGAGATCGCCCCGCTTCAAGTGCACCTTGAGCGCATCGCAGAGCTGAACGACCAAGGCAAGACCGTCTCCGTTCTTCTGATCGACGGAAAACCGGCGGGCGCGATCGCGATGCGAGACGAACCCCGTCCGGATGCAGCCAGCGGGTTGGCACGCTTGGCGGACGCAGGGATCCGGACGGTCATGCTGACAGGGGATAATCGCCGGACCGCCACGGCAATCGGGCGGCAGCTTGGGATGGATGTCGAGGCCGAACTGCTGCCGCAAGACAAGCAACGGATCGTCGCGAGATTTCGGCGCGACGGCTTCACCGTGGCGAAAATCGGGGACGGAATCAACGATGCACCGGCGCTTGCAGAAGCGGATGTCGGCATCGCCATGGGCGGCGGGACCGACGTCGCCTTGGAGACCGCGGACGCGGCCGTACTGTACGGGCGCGTTTCCGATGTCGCTGCGATGGTAGAACTGTCGAAGCGTACGATGGCGAACATCAAGCAGAACATCGCGGTAGCGCTGGGCCTCAAGGCGGTGTTTCTGGTCACGACGGTCGCCGGTGTGACGGGCCTATGGCCAGCGATCCTCGCGGACACCGGGGCCACGGTGCTCGTCACCCTGAACGCGCTGCGCCTTCTCGGTTCGCCTCCATCCGGCGAAGATCGGGCTGCGGGCTGATGGACGGGAGAACTGACCCGCAACGGCTTAGCTCACCACCGAAGCGTGTAGCGGTCTCGTCCGACCGCCGCGCTGTTCCTCTATAGCCGGTTCGGCCACAACAGCACCGCTTCGTCACAATCGGCACCGGCAATGCCGAAGAGACCGTCTTGGCGCGTCGATTAGAATGGATATGAGATGACACGCGGATCAATCTTCATGTTTCAGAGAACAACACGCATTGCTCTTGCGACACGCGATTGGATGCGCGCTGCCGGCTCCGGAATGTCACGGTGTCTCGCTTCGTGTTTCCTGGTGTTCTTTCTGGCCGTCGCCTCGCCGGCATGCGCGGAGACCGCTCCCGCGCAGACGATCTGGCGTCTCCTCGACTACATCGCGGTCGATTATCCGGAGGCGGTAGCCAACGGCGAAATCGTGAACCAAGCCGAATTCGACGAAATGCGCGAATTTTCGTCGACCGCTCACAGACTTGTCAAAGAGCTTCCGGAAACGTCTTCGAAGGGAATGCTCGAAAGACGATCGGCCGAACTGGAAGACCTGATCGCCTCGAAATCACCTCCGCCCGCAATCGCGAAAGCCGCAAGGTCGCTGGCTGCCGATCTGCTGACGGCCTATCCCGTTCCGTTGGCGCCTACGGTCGCGCCCGACCTGAAACGCGGCAAGGCATTGTACGCGCAGCTTTGCGCCGGTTGCCACGGATCTGCCGGCGATGGCAAGGGTCCGCAATCGGAAGGGCTGGATCCGCCCCCGATCGCGTTCACCGAACAAGCCAGGGCACGCGAACGCAGCGTCTTCGCGCTTTATCAGGTGATCGAACAGGGCCTCGATGGGACCAGCATGGCCAGCTTCTCAGACCTGCCCGCGCAGGAGCGATGGGCGCTCGCATTCTATGTTGGCACACTTGCATATCCGGATGAGGCAACCGCGCGTGGAAAAGCCTTGTGGGAGGCCGACGCAGGCCTTCGGAAACGTCTCGGTCTCGAAAAACTGGTCGGTATCACGCCAGCAGCCTTCGCCGAGGAGTTCGCCTCGGTCAACTCCCCGGACCTCGTCGCTTTCCTTCGTCGGCATCCCGAGGTCCTTGATGCCGGCCGGGCGTCGGGAAGCCTCACACTCGCGCGTACGAAGCTCGACGAAGCATTGGCTGCATACGGACGCGGAGACAAGAAGGCGGCGACGCAAATAGCGTTATCCGCCTATCTCGACGGCTTCGAGCCTGTGGAAGCGCTACTGTCGGCACGCGACCATGCGCTGATGGTCCGTATCGAAGGCGCTATGGCTGAACTGCGCGGCTCCATCGCTGCGGGTGAACAGGTCGATGCCATCCGGGAACGCGTGAACACGGTAGACGGGCTCTTCGAACAGGCTGAGAAGGTGCTGGCGGACCAGGCATCGGCCACGTCGAGCTTCATAGCGGCCTTTACCATCCTGGCTCGGGAGGGTCTGGAGGCGTTGTTGATCGTCGTCGCCATGATCGCCTTCCTCAACAAGGCCGGCCGCCGAGACGTGCTCGGCTACGTGCACGGCGGCTGGATAGCGGCTCTCGGCGTCGGAGCGGGAACCTGGGCGGCCGCTACATGGCTGATCACAATCAGCGGAGCCAGCCGCGAATTGACGGAAGGATTCGGGGGAATCTTCGCCGCAGCCGTTTTGATTTGGGTAGGCATCTGGATGCATGGCAAGAGTAGTGCCGATGCGTGGCAGCTATACATCCGTGAAAAACTCGGGAGAGCCCTCGATCGCCGCTCCGCATGGTTTCTCTTCCTCCTCACTTTCGTGGTCGTCTATCGCGAAGTGTTCGAAACGATACTGTTCTATGCAGCGATCTGGAGTCGTGGCGACGCCGGTGCGGTCGTTGCCGGCGCGCTCACGGCGACGGTCGTATTGGCGATCGTCGCGATCGCCATGCTTCGGTTCAGCAGCTATCTGCCGGTCGGCAAATTCTTCGCTTACAGCTCCTTCCTGATGGCGATCCTCGCCGTCGTTCTTGTCGGTAAAGGCGCTGCAGCGCTCCAGGAGGCTGGCTATCTGCCGGTTACCCTCTGGCGCGGGTTGTTCCGGAACGAGATGCTCGGCATCTATCCCACGCGAGAAACGTTGCTTGCGCAGCTCGCTGTCATCGCCTTGCTCGCGATCGGCTTCGGACGAAACCGGCTTGCTTCGGTCGGCTCCCCGCATGGTCACACAGGTGGAGGTTCAGGAATCGAACATGGTCGGCAGGACGAATGAAGCGCGCGCGAAGACGCAAAATGGTCATTTGGTTCCGGCCGGTCCAACGATCTCGCAGCACGTCCCAACTCAGCCCAGCGAACCCAATGCCGGAAATGTCTCCAGAAACCAAATCGCTAGGGTCGCGAGGTCCCCGGTCATCATCGCAACGCCCATGGCAATCATGATGCCTCCGGCCAGCAGGCGGAGAACGCGTCCAGCTTTCCGCAAGGCAGCCGCGCGCTTCATGAAACCGGTGAGAAACACCGCTGCGAGAACGAAGGGTAAGCCCAGACCGAGCGAGTAGATGGCAAGCAGCGTAACGCCCCCCGAAGACGACGCGGCAAGGGCGAGGATCGCGCCCAGAACGGGGCCGATGCAGGGGGTCCATCCGAAGGCGAACGCCATTCCCAGAAGGTATGCCGGCAGCGGCCCGGAGCGCGGCAGACGCGCATGTACCCGGAGCTCGCGTTCGGACCACGCCGGCCTCCACAGCCCCAGCGTGAAAATCCCGAACAGGATCACAAGAGCGCCGCTGACGAGTGTGAGCTGGTGACGGTAAGGGGCCAGAGCGGCGTTGAGAACATTCGCGCCGGCGCCGAGAATGACAAAGACGGTCGTGAAGCCGAACACGAAGAACAGGCTGAGCCAGAGCGAGCGGGCGCGCTTCTCCGCCCGCCCCTCCACGGATTCGCCGGCGATGTATGAGACGTAGGCCGGTACCAGCGGCAATACGCAGGGCGAAAGGAACGACATCGCGCCGGCCGCGAACGCCGTCGCGATTCCTACGGTGGAGAGGTCAACCGTCATGACGTACGCAGCGCAGAGGCGCCAAAGCCAGAAACAGGAGCATTGCCCCGATCGTTATGCATACGTCCGCGAGGTTGAATATCGGGAAATGGTACTCGCCCAAGCGCACCGATATGAAGTCGGTGACATATCCGTCAGGTATTCTATCAGCGATGTTGCCCAATGCCCCTCCAAGTATCAGCGCCAACGCGACCCGCTCCGTCGGGATCCGCGCGGTCGCCATCACGCAGACGATTGCCAACGACAGCAACGAGGTCGCGACCAAAATGACGTATCTATTCGCCCCTTCGTCGGAGGCGAACCAGGAGAAGGCGATGCCGGAGTTGAATCCGAGACGTAGGCTGAGAAAGGACAGAAGTTCGCGGGTAGTCTCGGCCAGACTGCGCTGCGCCCAAGCTTTCGAGGAGGCGTCGAGCCAGAACGAGGTCGCCGCGACGATGAAAGGAAATATCCACTTCACGCTGCGCGGCTTTCAGATGCGACCAGATCCATATCGCGCCGCGCATCGCGAATGATGACGAAGGCGGACTGGAGAAACAGGCCTGCGATGACGGCGGCGACGACAAGGTCGGGCCAAGGTGAATTCGTCCATCCGACCAGACCGGCGGCGATCACGACAGCGAGATTGCCGAGCGCATCATTCCTGGAAAACAACCACACCGCTCGCACGTTCGCATCTCCGTGGCGATAAGGAAGAAGCGCGACCGCGGCGAGCACGTTCACCACAAGGGCAATCGCGCCGAATAGTCCCATCAATTCGGCGCCGGGCGTGTGCAGCACGAACACGCGGAAAATCGTGGTTGCGACGACTCCCACACCCAGCAACGCCAGAAACACGCCTTGAGCGTAGGCAGCTTTGGCGCGGGCCGACATGCCCCAACCGATAGCGATGAGCCCGAGCCAGGAAATGAGTCCGTCGCCAATGAAATCCAGGGCGTCCGCCTTCACGGCTTGGGAACCCGCGACGAGACCGCCAGCGAGCTCGACCGCCCCGTAGCCCGCGTTGAGAAGGACCACGATCCATAGCGCCCGCTTGTAGCCGGGCGCGAGGTGCGACGCGTTCGAGGTCTGATCTACACCGCTTCGGTCCAAGCGCGTCAGGGAATAACCCAGTCCCGAGACCGCGCTTTCCAGGTCGGCAAGCCCCCGTGACCCGTCACCGAGCTTCAGGAACATCTCTCCCGAAGCGATAGAGACGCGGACCTCGAGCACTCCTGGCTGGGCTTTCGCGACTTTTTCGATTTTTGCAGCGCATGCACTGCAATCCATTCCTGTCACGCGAAAGCGTGCCGCCGTTCCGGACATCGGAAATCCTTGTGTTGATTCCCTCGAACGTACATCCTGTAGTGACTACAGGAGCAAGAGACGATGATATCGATCGGTGCACTTTCGAAGGCTTCGGGCGTTCACATCGAAACGATCCGGTACTACGAACGGTCCGGATTATTGCCGAAGCCCGCGCGCGCCACTAACGGCCGCAGGGTCTACGACGACGGTGACGTCCGTCGCTTGCTGTTCATCCGGCACGCCCGCGATCTCGGCTTCGACCTCGGTGCGGTGCGTGACCTGCTTCAGTTGCAGGAGCAGCCCAATCAATCCTGCAATGGTGCTTGGCGGTTGGCATCGGCGCATCTCGAAGCGGTCGAGGGCCGGCTCCGACTTCTCGAAACGCTTCGCGCGGAACTTACGCGGATGGTCGCCTCCTGCAGATACGGGAGAGTCTCGGAGTGTCACGTCATCGACGCGCTGGCGACTCCTCAATTCGGTCCGTCGGCTGGGATAGCAAACTGCCGTTCGTTGTAGGATTGGCGTTGGCGATCCGCCCTGCGTGCCAATGGCCATGTCGTCACGGCGTGCTTTTTGTAGACGTGGTGGATGGTCGATCTTCCGATAACCGCGCTGCAATTGATTCATGCAGCGCTTCGTTTGTCCTGGCTGCATGCCCACCGGAACATCTCCCGGCGGTGGCGGATTCAAGTTGCAGCCGATCGAAGCTCCCGTCTCCCGGTTGACAGATCGTCGTATTTCGCGCCCCAAGATGTCGTCGGGCGCTCAATGTGCTGCTACAAATTTCTGAGCTTATCAAGCTGCCAAAGACGAGCGCTGCGCAGACGCAGGGCGTTCCCCACAACGGTTGCGGAAGAAAGCGCCATCGCCGCAGCGGCGATGATGGGCGACAGCAGCATCCCGAAGGTCGGATAGAGCGCCCCGGCCGCGATCGGAATTCCTGCCGCGTTGTAGACGAACGCGAAGAAAAGGTTCTGCCGGATGTTGCTCATGGTCGCCTGCGAGAGCCGGCGGGCGCGGACGATGCCGTTGAGATCGCCCTTCAGCAACGTGACGCCCGCGCTCTCCATGGCCACGTCGGTGCCGGTGCCCATGGCGATGCCCACGTCCGCGGCGGCGAGGGCGGGTGCGTCGTTGACGCCGTCGCCCGCCATCGCGACCACGCGGCCCGCCCTCTGCAGCTTCGCGACGACGGCGCTCTTCTGGTCCGGCAAGACTTCCGCCTCGACTTCCGAGATGCCGAGACGCCGCGCGACGGCGTCCGCGGTGGTTCGGTTATCCCCTGTCAACATGATGACCCTGATTCCCTCGGCCGCCAGCGCCTTCAGCGCGTCGGGCGTGGTAGCCTTCACGGGATCGGCGATGGCGAATATGCCGGCCAGGCTGCCTTCGACCGACATGTTCACGACCGTCGCGCCCTCGCCGCGCAGCTTCTCCGCCGAGCGTTCCAGGGCCGATGTGTCCACGCCGGCGGCGTTCATGAATTTCGCGTTGCCGAGCATCACGGCCAGGCCGTCCACGCTGCCGGTCGCCCCCTTGCCGGTCGGAGAATCGAAGTCCGTGACGGGCGCGAGATCGACGCTCCGCTCCTTGGCCGCGTTAACGATCGCGTCAGCCAGCGGATGCTCGCTCGAGCGCTCCACGCTCGCTGCGAGCCGCAGTATCCCGGCTTCCTCGAATCCTTCGGCCGGCACGATTGACACGACCTTGGGCTTGCCTTCGGTCAGCGTGCCAGTCTTGTCGACGACAAGCGTATCCATCTTCTCCATGCGCTCCAGGGCTTCGGCGTTCTTGATCAGGACGCCCGCGGCCGCACCGCGGCCGACGCCGACCATGATCGACATCGGTGTCGCGAGGCCGAGCGCGCACGGGCAGGCGATGATCAGGACGCTGACCGCGGCGACCAGGCCGAACGCGAGACGCGGCTCCGGGCCGAACCACGCCCACGCCGCGAAAGCCGCGACGGCGACCACGATCACCGCCGGCACGAACCATCCGGCCACTTGGTCGGCGAGGCGCTGGATGGGCGCGCGCGACCGCTGGGCCTGCGCGACCATCTGCACGATCTGCGACAGCAGCGTGTCGCGGCCGACCTTTTCCGCCCGCATGACGAAGCCGCCCGACTGGTTCAGCGAGCCGGCGACGACCTTCGCGCCGGGCTCCTTGGTGACCGGCATGGATTCGCCCGTGACCAAGGATTCGTCGATGGTGGACCGGCCCTCGATCATGATTCCGTCGACCGGCACCTTCTCGCCCGGACGGACGCGAAGCCTGTCGCCGACGCGCAGGCTGTCCAGCGTGACCTCATGGTCCTCGCCCGCGTCGTCCACCAGCCTCGCGGTCTTCGGGGCGAGGTCGAGCAGCGCCTTGATGGCGCCCGACGTCGCCTCCCGGGCGCGCAGTTCGAGGACCTGACCGAGCAGGACGAGGACTGTGATCACCGCAGCCGCCTCGAAGTATACCGCGACGGCACCGCCATGCCCCCTGAACGCCGGCGGGAAAACTCCCGGCAGCACCGTGGCCACCAGGCTGTAGACGTAGGCGACGCCGGTGCCCATCGCGACCAGGGTGAACATGTTCAGATTGCGGGTGACGAGAGACTGCCAGCCGCGCACGAAGAACGGCCATCCGGCCCACAGGACGACGGGCGTCGCGAAGGCGAGCTGGATCCAGTTGGACAGGCCCGCGTCGAGCAGGCCATGGCCGCCGGCCAGATGGCCGCCCATCTCGAGCACGACGGCAGGTGCGGCCAGGGCGAGGCCGATCCAGAACCGGCGCGTCATGTCCGCGAGTTCGGGATTCGGCGCATCGTCCAGAGAGACCAGATCCGGTTCGAGCGCCATGCCGCAGATCGGGCAGCTTCCCGGACCGATCTGGCGGATCTCCGGATGCATCGGGCAGGTGTATATGGTGCCCTCGGGCGCCGGAGCAGCAGGCGTGCCGGACGACGACTTCTGCAGGTATCGCTGAGGGTCTGCGGCGAACTTGCTTCGGCAGCCCGCCGAGCAGAAGTGATGGGTCTCGCCGGCGACTGCGAACCTATGCGGGGTCTTGTCCGGATCGACGGTCATTCCGCAGACGGGATCGATCGTGCCGGCGGTGGCGCCGTGGGCATGTTCCCCATGGGAGTGATGGCCGTTATGGGCGTGGCCAGTCCCGCCGCAGCAGCCGGACGCGCCGGATTCCGCCGGAGCCGTTTCCTTCTTCGAGCTGCACCCGCAACCACCCGAGCCGTGCTTCTTCGCATCCGACATGACATCCTCCAGCGAGATGAAAACCCATACCCAGTAGGGGTATATGAACCGGTCAGGCGACAAAATCAAGGCGATCGCGAGCGCCGGAGCAGCCGATATGGACCTCTACAGCACGGCGCCTCACTGCTGCACGCCTGCGACGAGTTCCGTAGATGGCGGAAACCGGGAGACAGAGGTATCGTTCGCACGTCCATCCGCGCGGGACTCCGCCACTTGCAACCCGTACCCAGTAGGGGTATAATGGCTGTATGCGCGAGGACATCAAGGCATCGGTGAAGAAAAGGCTCGGCCGGATCGAGGGGCAGGTCCGCGGCCTGTCGAAGATGGTCGAGGAAGACCGTTACTGCATCGACGTCGTCACGCAGATCTCCGCCGTGCGCGCCGCGCTTCGCCGAGTCGAGGAGGAGGTCCTGAAGGACCACGTCTCCCATTGCGTCGAGCATGCGATCGCGAGCGGCGACAAGGCGGATCAACGTCAGAAGATCACCGAACTGATGGCCGTCATCGGCAGGGCGGAGCGATGATCCGTCCGCCGGTTTCCAGCTTGGCGTATCGGTTTTTCGGCGATATGGTCCCGAGGTCGCGTCGCGCGACCAATGGCAGCGGATCCGGAATGTTCGTCAGGTTCACCACGAAGCAGCGCAGAAAGGCCGGGTGGATTGCCGCCCTGGTCTACGTGCTCTGCATCTTGGCGCCGACGCTGTCCTACGCGTTGCCTGGCCATCACGCCGTCGTCGACTGCATGACGATCGAGGGCGTCGCGACTGGGGCAATGCATATGCATTCCGTCGGCGAGCCCGCGCACGATCATGCATCCGCTCCGTCGATGGACGATGGCGACGATGCGTCGGCGATATTGGCTTCGTCCTCCGACGAGGCTCCGGCGAAGAAGAATCCTCACATGTCGGGCCAGTGCTGCGCCCTGATGTGCCTGACGGTTCTGCCGGCGCCGATCGTCGAGGTTACCGTTCCCTCCGTCCCGACCCTGATCCGCGTCGCGACATCGTACAGCGCGCCGGCGGACAACGCGCCGGTCGTCCACTACCGTCCCCCCATCGCTTCCTGATCCGACCGTTTCGACGCGGTGCCTCGCCCCTGGTGGGCGGACAAGGCCCGTGGTCCGCCGTCATTTCAGGAAGAGAACATGTTTGCGCAGTTTGGGGCGAAGTTCGCCGCCGTTCGTTCGGTGGCCGAGGGACTATTTCATAAGCGGGTGAGGACGCTGGCGGGACTTTCCGCGGGGGCGCTGATCCTCGGCGGCTGTCTCCCGGCGACGGGACCGCTGTTGAGGGCGGACCCCGCCGATCCGGGCGTGCCGGTGCCGAAGGTCGGATACCGTTCGGTGGTCGGGCCGTACACCTCGATGCGGCCCGTGTCGCCGTCGGAATGGCGGCAGCGCAACGATCGCGTCGCTCCCTCGTCAAAGTCCGGCGAGTAGGGGCGCATCATGCCGATCAAGCATCACTCACGCATGACTTCCCACTACCGCGGACGCGTCTCGGCCGGCGCTCTCCTGCTCTCGGCCCTGCTGCTCTCCGGCTGCGCCAGCTTCTCTCCCGACAAGGGCATGGGAGTGGTCGCGGCTGTCACGGACGACGCGATCCGCAAGGACGTGATCGCCATCCGCTCGGCGGACGATGCGCCTGTCGCGGAGCAGACGATAAAGAGACTGAAGGCGCGCACGCTGACCGTCGACTCTGCGGTGCAGATCGCACTCCTCAACAATCGCGGACTTCAGGCGACGTACAACGAACTCGCGCTCGCCGAAGCCGACATGGTCGCCGACAGCCTGCCTCCGAATCCTTCGTTCTCGATATCGCGGAGCGTGAGCGGCGGCTCGGTCGAGGTCTCGCGCCAGGTCGCCGGCGACATCCTGGCCCTCGCCACGTTGCCCTTCCGTTCCGAGATCGCGCGCGAGCGCTTCAAGCGCGCGCAGCTCGCCGCCGCGGAGCAGACGTTGCGCCTCGCCGCGGACGTCAGAGAGGCGTTCTACCGCGCATCGGCAGCGAACGAACTGGTGGCGGTCCTTACGGAAGCCAGGACGATCGCCGAGACCACCGCACAGCTCGCCCACAAGCTCGGGCAGACGGGATCCCTGAACAAACTCGACCAGGCCCGACAGCAGGCCTTCTATGCGGAAACCACCGCGGACCTGGGATCGGCCAGGCAGGAAGCGTCGAGCTCGCGCGAGCGCCTCATCAGGCTGCTCGGGCTTTGGGGGACCGATACGGACATCAGGATCCCCGGCAGGCTGCCATCGCTTCCGCGCCGTCCGTCCTCGCTTCCGCTGATCGAGGTGCAGGCGGTGGAGCGCAGGCTCGACCTCCAGATGGCCCGCATCGACCTTCTGGCGCTCGCCAAATCGCTTGAACTCACGCAGGCGACACGCTTCGTCACCCTGCTGGACATGTCGGGATCGCAGAGCAAGGAGCTCGGAGGGTCCGGACGGAGCCGCAGCGTCTCCATCGACTTCCAGATCCCGATCTTCGACGGCGGCGAGGTGCGGGTCAGGCAATCGGCCGAGATCTACAATCAGGCGTTCAATCTCCTGACGGAGAAGGCGGTCAACGTCCGCTCGGAGGCGCGCGACGCCTTCCGGACCTACCGCGCGACCTACGACGTCGCCTCGCAGTACCAGCGCGAGGTGCTGCCGCTGCGGCAGGTGATCTCCGAAGAGCTGCAACTGCGCTATTCGAGCATGCAGATCGACGTGTTCGCGCTGGTCGTCGAGGCGACGGCGCGGATCGCCGCGCAGCGCACGGCGGTGGCTGCCAAGCGCGACTTCTGGCTCGCGGACTCCACGCTGCTGACCGCCGTCAACGGCGGCGGACGAGGCGAATCCACATCCCAATCGACGGGCACGACGACCGCTCAGGCGTCGGCCGGCGGAGGCCACTGATGAACGATCCCATCCTTTCCCGACGCAACTTCCTCGGCTCCGCCACCGCGCTGGCGGGCGCAGCGGCGATCTCCGGGCGCGCGCAGGCGGCGAGCATTCCCGAGGCGCCTACCATGGAGAAGACGTCGATGCAGCCGCCGCTGCATCCCTCCTCGGGCCCCGACTACAATCCGGTGGTCACGCTGAACGGCTGGACGCTGCCCTGGCGGATGAACGGCGACTGGAAGGAATTCCATCTGGTCGCGGAGCCGGTAGTGCGGGAGTTCGCCGAAGGGATGAAGGCGCATCTGTGGGGCTACAACGGCCAGTCTCCGGGGCCGACGATCGAATGCGTCGAGGGCGACAAGGTCCGCATCTTCGTGACCAACAAGCTTCCCGAGGCGACGACGGTCCATTGGCACGGCGTCATCCTGCCGTCCGGCATGGACGGCGTCGGTGGGTTGTCGCAGCCGCACATCCCGGTGGGGAAGACGTTCGTCTACGAATTCGAGATGAAGCATAGCGGCACCTTCATGTACCACCCGCACTCGGACGAGATGGTCCAGATGGCGATGGGCATGATGGGCATGATCGTCGTGCATCCGCGGGACCGCAGCTTCCGAGCCGTCGACCGCGATTTCGTCTTCATCATGAGCAGCTACCTCATCGACCCCGGCACGTTCCTGCCGAAGGTCACCGAGATGACCGACTTCAACATGTGGACGTGGAACAGCCGCGTGTTTCCCGGAATCGACGTCATGCCGGTGCGGCTCGGCGACAAGGTGCGCGTCCGGATCGGCAACCTGACCATGACCAACCACCCGATCCATCTGCACGGACACAAGTTCGCCGTGAGCTGCACCGACGGCGGATGGGTGCCGGAAAGCGCCGCGTGGCCGGAGACGACGACCGACGTGCCGGTCGGCGCCATCCGCGCATTCGACTTCCTCGCCGACAATCCCGGCGACTGGGCGTTCCACTGCCACAAGTCCCACCACACCATGAACGCCATGGGGCACGACATGGTGAACCTGATCGGCGTGTCGAAGAAGGACATCGCGAAGGCGCTCGGCAAGGTTGCGCCCGACGGCATGGCGATGGGATCGACGGGCATGGCCATGGGCGAGATGGAGATGCCCATGCCCGACAACACGCTGCCGATGATGACCGGCAGCGGCCAATTCGGGCCGATCGAGATGGGCGGCATGTTCACCGTCGTCAAGATCAGGGACGGGCTCGCGCGTGACGACTACCGGGATCCGGGTCCCTATCAGTTCCCGAAGGGTACCGTCGCCTGGGAAGTGCAGACGCCGCAGGCCACTCCCGCGCGTCAGGACGGCGGAAAGCCGCCCGCCAAGCAGATGCCGAAGACGATGAACCACAAGGGAATGAAGGGGATGTGATGGTCCGCCCGGATAAAAAGGAGACACTTATGAGAAGACTGAAGGTTTCGGTGGTGGTCGTCGCGGCAGCGCTCGCCTCCGCGGGTACGGCGCTCGCGGCCGGCGAGCACGCCGGTCACGCGCAGCATGCCGAGACGTACGCGACCGGCGAGCCCGGCGACGCGAAGAAGGCTGCCCGCATCGTTCAGGTCTCGCTGACGGAAGCGAACGGCAAGATGCTGTTCGTCCCGGCGAAGATCGAGGTCCGCAAGGACGAGCAGATCCGGTTCGTGCTCCGCAACGGCGGACAGCTCGACCACGAATTCGTCCTCGGGACGACCGAGGAGAATCTGAGGCACGGGGCATCCATGGCGAAGAATCCCGACATGGAGCACGACGACCCGAACGCCAGAAGGCTGGCTCCGAGCAAGACGGGCGATCTCGTCTGGCGGTTCAGCAAGGCGGGCGAGTTCGAATACGCGTGTCTCATACCCGGCCACCGCGAAGCGGGAATGGTCGGTACCGTCGTCGTCAAATAGCAATCGAAAGGAAGAAAGATGATCAAGACCAACAAGCTCGCCGCGGCCGTCGTCGCTCTCTCGCTTCTCGCTCCTTCTCTCGGCCTCGCGCAGGAGGCGATGGTCGCCGGCGAGGTCAAGAAGGTCGACGAGGCGGCGAAGAAGATCACGCTCAAGCACGGCCCGATCAAGAACCTCGGCATGGACGAGGACGGCATGACGATGGTCTTCAAGGTGCAGGATCCGGCGATGCTCAAGCAGGTCAAGGCCGGCGACAAGGTGCAGTTCGTCGCCGAGCGCGGCAACGACGGCATCGCAATCACCAAGATCCAGAAGAGCAAGTGAGCCTGCTGCGGCGTCCCCGGCCACCGAGGGGACGCTGCAGACGTCGCCGACCGGCGGAGGGGACATCATGGCTTTCGAAGCGGAAGTGCGGACGACGGGGCGCGGTCAGGCCGATGACGTTCTCGTCTTCGACCGCGCGGCGGACCGGCTGACGGGCGCGGGCGCCGCGGAGCGGATGGCCTTCGCGGTCCTCCGCCTCGGCTCGGTGCTGACGATGCCCTTCGGGCATCGCGGCTATCGGCTCGGATGCGCGGTCGTCGCCGGCGGCATCAAGACCCGCGACGTCAGGGTTCGGCTGAACGGCGACGCCGTGTTCTCGATTCCCTTCGGCGACGGCTATTGGAGCCGTCTCCTCAATCCGGCCTACCGTTACGAAGACGAGATCGAGATGTTCCTCCGCGAAGTCTCGGACATCGACTATGCTTTCGTCGATTGCGGCGCCAATTTCGGCTACTGGTCGGTACTCGTCTCGAGCAGGCCCTTCGGCTCCAAGCAGGCCCTCGCCATCGAGGCCGCGCCCGCCAACATGCGGCGCCTGGCGCTGAACTACGCGCTCAACGGCGGCCGGTTCGAATGCCTGCATGCCGCGATCGGCAGCTCGGAGGGTCTCGTCCGGATCGTGGGCGACCGCCACGAGGCGCTCGCGACCGAGGAGACGGACACGGCCGACGGATCGGTGCGAAGGGTCTCGCTTGACGGTCTCGCGGCCGCCGGAGCCATCGAGCGCGGCAGGCCCGTCGTGGTCAAGCTCGACGTCGAGGGCGTGGAGATCGACGCACTCGAAGGCGCGCGGAGCCTCATGGCCGCCGACGCCCTGTTCGTCTGCGAGGAGCACGGCAACGATCCCAACCACACTGTGTCTAGACATCTGCTCGGCAGCACCCCTTTGGCAGTCCACGCGTTCGATCCAACCGCCGGCCGGTTCGTCGCCGTGAACGACCCCTCGGTCCTGGACGGGATCAAGCGGCATCCGTGGGTCGGCTACAACGTGTTCGCCACGGCGAGCCCGATGTGGCGCGACGCTCTGGACCGGATCAACGGGAGGTCCGCATGATCGCGTTGCCCTACGACTACTACTTGATCGCCTGGTTCGTCGTGGCCGCCGCGTCCGCGGCCTACGTCGCCTACGACCAGTTCGCCGGCAATCCCGAGCCGACGGTGATGAAGTGGGGCTTCATCCTCGTCACGCTGTACATGGGTCCCTTCGGTCTCCTGCTCTACGTGCTCGCCGACAAGGAACCGCGTCCGGGCGAGCATGAGAGCTTCACGGCGCCGCTGTGGAAGCAGGGCGTCGGCAGCACCATCCACTGCGTCGCAGGCGACGCGACGGGCATCATCCTGGCGGCGGTGGTCACCGCCTCGCTCGGATTGCCGATGTGGATCGACGTCGTCGTCGAGTACGTGGCCGGCTTCTCGTTCGGCCTCTTCATCTTCCAATCGCTGTTCATGAAGAAGATGATGGGCGGCACCTACTGGGAGAACGTGCGGAAGAGCTTCACGCCCGAATTCATCAGCATGAACGCCATGATGGCCGGCATGGCTCCCACCATGAGTCTGCTGATGATGGGACGTGACATGCGGGCGATGGACCCGCTCGAACTGGTCTTCTGGGGCGTGATGTCGCTGGGCGTGATCGTCGGCTTCGCGACGGCCTATCCGTTCAACGTCTGGATGGTGAAGAAGGGGATCAAGCACGGACTGATGACGGTGCGCGCCGGACACGGAAACGGCGGCCATGCCGAGCACCAGTCAGGTCATTCCGGACACGACGGAGCGCACGGCGGGGGCGCCGACAAGGGCGGACACGCAATGGCGGGCGAAGCGACGCGGCCTCAACTGGCGGCGTTGGCCGGCGTCACCGGGTTCATGCTGGTTTCCGGAATGGTCCTTCCGGGCTTCTCGGTCAACCTGTTCCTGAGTGCCCGCGATGTGGACGGCGCGATCATGCCGCCCGGCATGATCAACACGTTTGACCTGCCGGGCGAGGCCATGAAGGACATGGCGGCGGTGAAGCCGAGGCAGGTCACGTTCGAGGCGGCGCCGGACGCGAAGGGCGACCGTGTCCTGCAGCCGCGCATAGAAAACGGCGTGAAGATCTTCGATATCGAGGCATCGATCATACGCTGGAACATCCTGCCGGACGTCGCCGTCGAGGCCTACGCCTACAACAGACAGATTCCGGGCCCCCGTCTGCAGTTGACCGAAGGCGATCACGTGCGGATCAACTTCCGGAATGCATTGCCCGAGAGCACGACAGTGCACTGGCACGGGCTCATCGTTCCGAACGAGATGGACGGGCCGGCGAACGTCACGCAGAAGCCGGTGCCGCCGGGCGGCACCTATACCTACGAATTCGATGTCGGCCAGAGCGGCACCTATTTCTACCACAGTCACGATCATCCCGACCGCCAACAGGGCCTCGGTCTCTACGGCGCCATCCTGATCGCACCCAAGGATTCGAGCGCGGAAGTCAAAGCCGACCTCGACTACACGATCCAACTTCAGGAATGGCTCAAGAGGGAATGGCGGACGTTTCCGGCCATGATCATGGAAGGCGCGCTGCCGAACTACTTCACGATCAATGGCAAGGCCTATCCGTCCACCGACACGGTCGACATGAAGGTCGGGCAGACGATCAAGCTGCGCTTCATCGGGACGAACAACAACTTCGTCCATCCGATGCACGTGCACGGCGGCCCGTTCGAGGTCGTCGCCGTCGACGGCGTCACGCTGAACCAGAGCGCGCGATACCAGGCGGACACGGTCAATGTCGGACCGGGTCAGCGCTACGACGTCGTCTGGACCGCCAGAAGGCCCGGCAAGTGGCTCGTCCACTGCCACATCCCGCATCACACCGCCAACAACAACGTCGAACGCGACGGCGGCGGAGGCCTGATGCTCGTTCTCGACGTGAAGTGACGTCCGGACCGATCGATCCATCCATCACTTCGACCCAAGTCAAGCCAGAGGACCACCAATGCCCAAGACCATCATCGCAGCCGCCGCCTTCGTGGCGGCCACGCTCGCAACCGGCGCGGCGCTCGCCCATCCGGAATTCCAGTCGGCCGAGCCGCCTGCCGGAAAGACCTCGGCCGCACCGAAGCAGATCCGCATCCTGTTCAACGAAAGCGTCATTCCGCAGTTCTCCGGCATCGAGCTGAAGGATCAGGCGGGCAAGCCCGTCGCGACTGGCAAGGCGACCGTCGATCCGGCCAACAAGAAGTTGATGATCGTTCCGCTGAAGGACCAGTTGGCGCCGGGCGACTACAAGGTCGAATGGCACGCGGTGTCGGACGACACCCACAAGGTCAAGGGCACGTACTCCTTCGGCGTGGCGCGCTGATGATCGAGTTCGGTCTCGTCCTGTCCCGCTTCCTCCACTACATCGCGACGACGTCGCTCGCCGGGGCGGCATTCTTCCCTCTGTACGCCTATGCGGGGACGGAGCCCGAAAGGCTGGCCCGTTGGCGTGGCAGGGTGCTGGCCTGGTCGGCCGTCCTCGCGCTCGCCGCGGGGCTCGGTTGGTTCGCCTTCGCGGTGGCCAACATGAGCGGAGCGCTGACCGACGTCGCCGACACGGAGGTCGTCGGCGCCGTCGTCCGCGAAACCGGCTTCGGTGCCGTATGGACGGCTCGCACCGCCATCGCCGTCCTGCTCGTCGGTCTCACGCTGCTGCTGCCGTCGCGGACGTCCGTTGGCCGGGATCTGCTGACCTCGTTTCTCGCAGCCGGACTCCTCGCCTCCCTCGCCGGAGCCGGTCATGCGCAGATGGAGGAAGGCTGGCCCGGGGCGCTGCACGTCGCGGCGGATGCGGCCCACCTCCTCGCCGCCGGTGCGTGGCTCGGAGGCCTGATCCCTCTTGGCTTCATTCTGCTGGGCTACGACGGCAGGAGGACGGACGGCGCTGCGCTCGACGTCGACGGGGTGCTGATGCGCTTCTCCGGCATGGGCTACATCGCCGTCGCGACGCTGGTTGGAACGGGTCTGGTCAATAGCTGGTTCCTGGTCGGGTCCGTCTCCAGCCTCCTTGCCAGCGCCTACGGATGGATCCTCATCGTCAAGCTGGCGTGCTTCGCCGGAATGCTGGGTCTGGCGGCGGCGAACCGCTTCTGGCTGGTGCCCGCGCTCGAGGCCGCCGGTCGGAAGGCACCGCCTGAGAGCGCCGTCTGGAAACGTAAGCTGCGAATCCACGTGCTGAGCGAGCAGGCCCTCGGTCTGTTCGTCCTGTTGTGCGTGAGCATCATCGGCACGATCCGGCCGGCGATCGGACAGTAGGGACGTCGAACGGGACGCCGAGCGCGTCCCGTTCGACGCAGGAGACCACGATGAGCACTTCGACCGACAAGCCTGCCGACACCCGCGACCTCCGCCTCGACCTGTTCCGCGGTCTCGCGAACTGGGCGATCTTCCTCGACCACATTCCGAACAACGCCATCGCGTGGCTGACGACACGGAACTACGGCTTCAGCGACGCCGCCGACATCTTCGTTTTCATCTCGGGATATACGGCGGCGTTCGTCTACGCGCGGAGGATGGAGGTGCAGGGCGTCGTCGCCGGCGCCGCTCTCCTGCTGCGCCGGGTGCGGCAGCTCTACGTCGCCCACATTCTCCTATTCGTGTTCTACGCCGCGGCGATCGGCTTCATCGCCCAGCGCGGACATTCTCACCTGCTCGACGAGTTCAACGTCAAATGGCTCATCGAACAGCCGGTGGCGACACTGCCGCAGGGACTGGCCTTGAAGTTCAAGCCGCTGAACCTCGACGTGCTGCCGCTCTACATCGTGTTGATGGCATGCTTCCCGCCGTTGCTGGCGGTCATGAGGCGCTTCCCCGATCCGGCGCTGGCGGCATCCGCCATCCTCTACCTGACGGCCCGTTGGCTGGGATGGAACCTGCCGGCCTGGCCGTCGGGCGACTGGTACTTCAACCCCTTCGCCTGGCAGCTTCTCTTCGTCATCGGAGCGTGGGTCGCGATGGGCGGCGGCGGTCGGGTGAAGGCGGTCGTCCTTTCGGCGCCGATGGTCGCGCTAGGCGCCGCCTATTTGGCCTTCGCGATGGCCGTCACGCTGGCCGTCCGCATCGACGCGACGTGGATATTCCCGTCCGCGCTGATCGATCTGTTCGACCCCAACGACAAGACCAACCTGGCACCCTACCGGATCCTTCACCTGCTGGCGCTCATGATCATCCTGGTACGTCTCGTTCCAAAGGACTCGATCGTCTTGCGCTCCGCCATGGCGAGACCGCTCGTCGTCTGCGGACAGCGTTCGCTGGAGGTGTTCTGCGTCGGTATCTTCCTGTCGTTCGTCGGTCACTTCATCCTCGAAATGTGGTCGAACGCCTTCGTCACCCAGGTCGCCGTGAGCCTCGCCGGCATCTCGCTGATGACCCTCGTCGCCTCATACCGGACCTGGTCCCGCGCTTTGGATTCCCGGCCTGCCTCCCGTAGACCGCCGCGCGCCGGACGCGCCGAAGAAGGAATGACGAGATGAAGGGGAGGTTGATCGCGGGTACCGCGGCAATCTTGGCCGCGCTTGGGGCATCGAGCTTCTACGTCGTCTCCGGAGCCTACGACTTCGGAGCGGACACGCCCCATTGGGCCCTCACGCGCGTGGTGATCGAGACGTTCCGCGACCATTCGATCGCGGTGAGGACCCGTGACATCGTCGTCCCAGACTTCGGCGACGAGAAGCTGGTGCTGAAGGGCGCCGGCCAGTACGCCGCGATGTGCGTCAACTGTCACCTCGCGCCGGGCATGAAGGATTCAGAAATACGGCCGGGCCTCTATCCGCAACCGCCCAACCTTTCCGAGAAGCGGGTGGATCCCGCACGGGCCTTCTGGATCGTGAAGCACGGCCTGAAGATGAGCGGCATGCCGGCTTGGGGGCTCGGTCACGACGACGCCGCCATCTGGAGCATCGTCGCCTTCGTGACCAAGCTGCCCGGACTGTCCGAGGAACACTACAAGCAGATGGTCGCCGACGCCCCGCCGGACGAGGAGATGGGCGGGATGAAGATGGATGGCGACAAGGCAGGGACGGGCGGCAATCCGGCTCAGGACAAAGGTGGCGCGAAGCCCGTGGGCGGTCACCAGCATTGATGGCCCAGGAAGCGATGGTCGGCACCTGACGGCGGAAGGACGAGAGACGTATGGTATCGCAGGGGAGCGAGGAACGACTGAGGACTTCGATAGAGGCGTGGCGGGCGGATCCCGGCGCGACCTATCGGACGTGGTTCCTGTGGGAGGAGCGCTTGAAGAACTTCCGCTCCATCCGCCGCGGCATCGAGCAGGTCGTAAGGCAGATCGAGTGCGGGTCGTTCGGGAACGTCTACAAGGGTTCCTCGCTCGAGGTCGCCGTGAGGTCCGTCGCCGAGCAGCGGCAGATATTCAAGGGCGCGGATCACGCGTTCTTGTGGAAGCCGAAGCTGCGGATTCCCGACATATACGAAGACCCCGACAACCAGCGCGCCTTCGGCCGTTTCCTCGACGCCTGCTGCTGCTGTTCGACGGAGGAGCAGGTGCTGCACGCCGTGACGACCCTCGACGCCCGCCGCATCAAGGGACTGGGTCCCGCGGCGGCGAACCTGCTTTACTTCCTGCATCCCACGATCGCCGTGCCCTTCAATACGGCTATCGTCAGGGGGTACAACGCGGTCACCGGGTCTCGGACGAAGCTCGGGAGCTGGCCGGACTATCTTGCGATGCGTGCCGGAACGCTGCGGCTCAATGAGCGCCACCGGGACCTGCTCTCGAACGATCTCGGGGCCATCGCCGGATTCCTGTTCGACGTCGGAACGGGCCGATATCCCGCACCGCCGCTAGACGAGGCCGACGCGGTCGCGGTCTGGGAGCGCGATCTGGCCGCTGTACGCGAGAGGGCCGTCGAACTTCTGCCGACACGCGAACCGGAGAGTGACCGGTCCCACACCGATATGCAGGGCCTGTTGCGCGATATCGGCCTCGGGCTCGGATACGACGTCTGGATCGCCGCCAACGACCGTAACCGCCCGTATGGCGGAGGGCGGCTGTCCGACGGATGCGCCGGCGACTTGCGGCCATTCGACGGGTCCGCCGGCATCGACGCCGTACGGCTGATTGACGTGCTCTGGCTGGACAAGCGGGACGGCGCCATCCATGCGGCCTTCGAGGTGGAGCACTCGACCTCCATCTATTCCGGAATCGTGAGGATGCTCGACCTCGCGCTCGGCCCGTGCGGCAATCTCTTGAAGGGCATCTTCCTGGTGGCGCCGGATGCCCGCGAGAGCGAGGTCCGCGCGCAGATGGCGAGGCCCGCCTTCGCCGCGGTCGTAGGCTTGGACGTCCGCTATCTCGCCTACGGCGAACTCGAACGACATCGGGACTCGATCATCCGTTTCGGCGAGGGGCTGAAAGCGATCAGGTCGATCTCGAAGTGCTTGCCATGATTCAGACGCGGCGGGTCGGTTAGTGCCCTGCGCGATACCCACAGTCACGAAACCAGAGGAGTGTGCGATGCATGAGATATTCGAATCCGTCACGCGCCGGCGCGCGCTGGCCCTGCTTGCCGCCGGCATCGCGGTGTCGCCGGGGCTGGCCCGCGCAGAGGCGCCGGCCGTCCTTGTCCACAAGGATCCGGACTGCGGCTGCTGCGGCGGCTGGGTGAAGCACATGCAGGCCGCGGGGTTTGCGGTGACTGTCGATGAGACGGCCGATCTGAGGGCGGTCCGGACGCGGCTTCGTGTGCCGCCATCGTTGGCCTCCTGCCACACCGCGGAAGTGTCCGGCTTCGTCGTCGAGGGCCACGTGCCCGCGCAGGCGATCCGACGGCTCCTCGCACAGCGCCCGGCCGTCCTGGGACTTGCGGTCCCGGGCATGCCCGCCGGATCGCCCGGTATGGAAGGTGGAACGCCGAGGGCGTACGATGTCCTGACCTTCGGAGCCGACGGCCAGAAGCCGTTCATGCGGTTTCTGGGCACGGAAATCGCGACCTGAGCCGACGCGGTTAACCAGATCGGCCGTTTCGTTGGCGCCGCTGGCGAAGACGTGAACCGACGGCCCTTCCCTGTAGCCGCCGCCCATGTGATGGTCCTGCCATGGATATTCGACGTACCATCGGTCGTCTGCTCGCGGTCTTCGTGATCGCAGGGCTCGCGTTCGCGCCGATGGTGACGCCGGCGACCGCAAAAGGCGCGGCCTCCGCCGTGACGGTCGACATGTCCGCGATGTCGGCAGACATGCCGTGTTGTCCCGACGAGCAGAAGAGCGACGGCTGCAAGGATTGTCCGTTGCTCGCCTTGTGCATGCTGACGGTCGCACAGGCGGATCTGTCGGCGGCGAACGGCATCTGGATATCCTTCCAGGTCGGCCGTCTCTCGTTCGCGTTCGACGACCTTGCGGCCGACGGCCTCGTCGGCGACCCTCCGGACCATCCTCCTCGAACCTCGACCTGATCGGCGTCAAAACGCCGTCTGCTGCCGTTCCGGCCCAAGGCCGTGCGGTTGAACATGCATGCCGCTATCCGCGGTACATCAGGACATCGAGGATCTCATCATGAAGAGCTGCAAATCCACGCGCGCCCTCCGGGCCGCGGCGGTCTGCCTTGGCTTGGCCGTCGGAGCCACGACAGCACGCGCCGACGTCAAGGACTACGAATTCCAACTCGTCGACAAGACCGTCAAGAAGGGCGAAGCGGTCATCGCCGTCCGCCTCGTCCACAAGCCGGACGGCAAACCGGTCCCGGACGCCGTCATCTTCGCCAAGCGGCTGGACATGGCTCCGGACGGCATGGAGTCGATGAAGACCACCATAGATGCGATGCCTAGCACAGAGCCGGGAGTCTACAAGTTCAAGGCCGCCGTGACGATGGAAGGCGGCTGGCAGTTGTCGCTTGGCGCCAAGGTCCAGGGCGAGACGGGAACGGTCGAGAACAAGCTCGTCCTGAAGGCGACGCCGTGACAGCGGCGGCCTCCATCGCGCGTTTTGCGATTGTAGGAGCGACCACAGCATTGCTGTGGTCGTATCCCGCCGCCGCTGCCGAGCGGAACGAGCTCGGTGCCACGGTGGAAAGCGTCGTCGCTTTCGCCCGGCGTCTCAATCCGACGGTTGCCGCCGCGTCGCTCGATTTCGACGCGGCGGTGCACAGGATCGGAACGATGGGCGTCGTAGCCGATCCGACGCTCATCCTCGAAGCATGGGACGTCAACCGGCAGGGCGTCGGTCAGCGCCGCGTCGGTTTCGATCAGGAGATCAAGCTTTGGGGAAAATACGGCCTGGAACGCGACATCGCGCGTTCGGACGCGGATGCCGCGAAATTCCAGGGGCGCGCGACCGTGATCGAATTGGTCGCGCAGGTCGTGGCCGCGCACGGCGAATACAACGCCGCCTATGAAGCCATCGGCATCGCGACCGACATCAGGCGACGCTACGACGAGATCCTCGGCCTGCTGCGCTCCCGCTACGGCACGACATCGGTTGACCGGCAGGACGTCATCAAGGCCGAGATCGAGGCCGCCTCCGCCGAGGGTGATCTCGTCCGGCGGCAGGGCGAACTGAAATCCGCCGCGGCGCGGCTGAACGCGTTGATCGGCCGACCGTCCCTGGCGCCTCTGGCGGCACCGACGGGCTTCCGGATGCTCAAGGTGGTCGGCCTTGCCCAGGTTCAGACGCTCGGGCGGTCGGCGAACCCGATGTTGGCGCTCGCAGGGGCCCAGAGCAGTGCGGCGGCCCAAGCCAAATCGCTGACCGATCTGAACTACTATCCCGACGTCAACGTCGGTGCGAAGTACGTGCAACGACCGGCAGCGGAGTCGACTGGCGAGTTCACGCTGGGGGTCAAGCTACCGCTGCACTACGACGTGAAGGACGCCGAACAGCGCGCGGCCGGCGCACGCCTCTCTGCCGCTCAGGCTCGAAACGAGGCGCTTCGGCTGCGGATCGACGGACAGATCGCGGACGCCTGGTTCGGCGTCGATGCTTTGCGCAAGGTCGTCCAGATCTACGCGTCCCGCCAACTGCCGCCCGCGCGCTCCTCGGTGGAGAACGCCCGCAACGGCTTCCAGGCCGGCTCCTCGGATCTCTCGCTGCTCTTCGACTCGGAGCGCCGTTTCCGGGCCGTCCAGCTCGACCTGCTCAAGCTCAAGGTCGAATTGCAATCGAAGTATGCCGAGCTCGAGCGGCTCGCGGGAGGTTCGCTATGAAGCGTTCGTCGACCTTGATCCTGATCGCTGCCGTGGCGACGACCGCCGGCGGCGCCGGCTTGGCGTTCGGTAGGTTGAACCATCCGCTGCCGGCCTGGCTGTCGGCCGTGCTGCCTGCGGCCGCCGACATGAGCCCCGCTCGCCCATCGCCGACCGGACCGGTCGTGTACTACCGCGACCCGGACGGGAAACCGAAATACTCGCCGGCGCCGGCGAAGACCGCTTCGGGCAAGGAATACTTACCCGTACGCAGCAGCGAGGACCTGAGCTTCGAGGAGGCGCCGCAGCCCGTGGCCGAGAAGGGTGCCGAGCCCAGACGCATCAAGTTCTACCGCAATCCTATGGGGCTTCCGGATACCTCGCCGGTCCCGAAGAAGGACTCGATGGGGATGGACTACCTGCCGGTCTACGACGGCGAGCAGGACGACGACGCCTCGGTGAAGGTCAGCGCGGGCAAGCTTCAGAAGGCGGGCGTGCGGACGGAAACGGCGGAGCTCCGCACGCTCAACACGATGGTCAGGGCGCCGGGGACGCTGCAGCAGGACGAGCGGCGCGTGTCGGTCGTGTCGCTCCGCTTCGAAGGATTCATCGACACCGTCGCGGACGTCACCACCGGCTCGCATGTCCGCAAGGGGCAGCCCCTGATGCGGATCTACGGGCCGAACCTGTCGAGCGCCGCCGCCGAATATCTGTCGGCGCTGAACGCCCGGAGCGACGTCGGCATCGGCGGCCAGGCGCTGAAGGGCGCGCGCCGCCGTCTCGAGAATCTCGGCGCGCCCGACGCCTTCATCGCGGACATCGAACGCACGCGGGAGATTCCCGTCTATCTGAATTGGCCCGCGCCTCAGGACGGCGAGATCGTGGACCGGACCGCCGTCAACGGCATGCGGGCCGCACCCGGCGACATCCTGTTCCGGATCGTCGACCGCGGTGTGGTGTGGGTGATGGTCGACGTCTCGGAGCGGGATCTGGCACTGCTGGAGGTTGGTCAGAAGGCCGTCGTGCGGCCCCGGGCCTATCCCGACCGGCGCTTCGCCGGAAAGGTGACGGTGATCTATCCGAACCTGAGACCCGAGACGCGCACCGCGCGGGTCAGGATCGAACTTCCCAATCCGGACGAGGTGCTGCGGCCGGACATGTACGCCGACGTGGAGATCGCCACTGGGACGGAAGCGCCCGTCGTGACCGTGTCGAGCAGCGCCGTCATCGACAGCGGCGAGCGCCAATTGGTGCTGCTGGACAAGGGGGAAGGCCGGTTCGAACCGCGCGCAGTCAGGCTCGGACGCCGCGGAGAAGGCCGGGTGGAGATTAAGGAGGGGCTTGCCGAACACGACAAGGTCGTCGTTTCCGCGAACTTCCTGATCGACGCCGAAAGCAACCTGAAGGCCGCACTCTCAGGCCTCGATACGGGAGAGAAAACGCAATGATCGCGCGTCTCATCGACTGGTCGGCCCGCAACCTGATGCTGATCCTGATCGGAACGGTCTTCGTCGTCGCGGGCGGTCTATACGCCTTGAAGCACTCGGCCTTGGACGCGATACCGGACCTCTCCGACACCCAGGTGATCGTCTATACCGAGTACAAGGGGCAGGCGCCCCAGGTCATCGAGGACCAGGTGACCTATCCCCTGACGACGGCCATGCTGACGGTGCCGAAATCGAAGGTCGTCCGCGGCTTCTCCTTCTTCGGCGTGTCGTTCGTCTACATCATCTTCGAGGACGGTACCGATATCTACTGGGCACGCTCGCGCGTGCTCGAATATCTCAACGCCGCGGCGCGCAGGCTTCCGGCCGGCGTCACGCCGACATTGGGTCCGGACGCTACCGGGGTCGGCTGGGTCTACCAGTACGCGCTGCAGTCGAAGGATCGGTCGTTGGCGGACCTGCGGTCGATCCAGGACTGGACGATCCGCTACGGCATTGCGAAGGCCGAGGGCGTAGCCGAAGTCGCCAGCGTCGGCGGCTTCGTCAAGCAGTACAACATCGTGGTGGATCCGAACCGGCTGCGGTCGCTCGACATCCCGCTGGCGAAGGTGCGGGACGCGGTCCGCGGCAGCAACATGGACGTCGGCGGGCGCACCGTCGAGCTCTCGGAATTCGAATTCGTGGTGCGGGGCAGAGGATACGTCAAGAGCCTTTCCGATCTGTCGAACATCGTGCTCAAGGTCGACAAGGGCACGCCGGTGCTGCTGAAGGACGTCGCGCGGATCGAGCTCGGTCCGGACGAGCGCCGCGGCATCACGGAACTCGACGGAGACGGCGAAGTCGCCAGCGGCATCGCCCTGCAGCGCTTCGGGCAGAACGCGCTCGACGTCATCGACAACGTGAAGAGGCGCCTGGCCGAGATGGCGACCGCGCTCCCCAAGGGCGTCGAGATCATCCCGGTCTACGACCGCTCCGAGCTCATCCATAGCGCGATCGAAACGTTGAAGCGGACGCTGACCGAGGAAAGCATCGTCGTCGCCCTGGTCTGCATCGTATTCCTGCTGCATGTGCGCAGCGCGCTCGTCGCCATCGTCATGCTTCCTGTCGGAATCCTCATGGCTTTCGGTGCCATGAAACTGTTCGGCATCGGATCCAACATCATGAGCCTCGGCGGCATCGCCATCGCGATCGGCGCGATGATCGACGGTGCCATCGTCATGATCGAGAACGCCCACAAGCACCTCGAACGCGCTCCCCCCGAAAAGCCGCGGCTGGAAGTCCTGATCGAGGCCGCGAGCGAGGTCGGCCCGGCGTTGTTTTTCAGCCTGCTGATCATCACGGTCTCGTTCCTCCCGATCTTCACGATGGAATCGCAGGAAGGCCGGCTGTTCAGCCCGCTGGCGTTCACCAAGACTTTCGCGATGGCGGCTGCCGCCCTCTTGTCGATCACGCTGGTGCCGGCGCTGATGGTGCTGTTCGTGCGAGGCCGGATCGTTCCGGAGCACCGGAATCCCATCAACCGTTTCCTGATCTGGGTCTACCGGCCGCTGATCCGCGGCGTGCTGAAGGCCAAGATTCTGACGATCTTGCTCGCGCTCGCCGCGCTGGCGGTCAGCCTTTGGCCGGCGCGGCAGCTCGGAACGGAGTTCATGCCGAGTCTGAACGAAGGGACGTTGATGTACATGCCGACCACGCTGCCGGGTCTCTCGGTGACCAAGGCGGCGGAGATCCTGCAGACACAGAACCGGATCATCAAGAGCTTCCCCGAAGTGGCCTCGGTCTACGGCAAGGCCGGACGCGCCGAAACCGCGACCGATCCGGCGCCGACCGAGATGTTCGAGACGATCGTCAATCTGAAGCCCAAGGAGCAGTGGCGGCCAGGTCTGACCGTCGACGGCCTGATCGCCGACATGGACAAGGCGCTGCAGTTCCCCGGCGTCTCCAACGCCTGGACCATGCCCATCAAGGCACGCACCGACATGCTGGCGACCGGCATACGTACGCCGATCGGCATCAAGGTGCTGGGGACGGATCTGGTCGAGATGGAGAAACTCGCCCGTCGGATCGAGACCGTCGTCAAGGCCGTGCCAGGTACGTCGAGCGCATACGCGGAGCGCGTCATCGGCGGCTACTACCTCGACATCGTTCCCGACCGGGATGCGCTGGCGCGGTACGGCCTCATGATCAGCGACGTTCAGGATACTGTGTCCTCAGCTCTGGGCGGCGAAACCATCACCACCACCGTGGAAGGCCGCGAACGCTACGGCGTCAATCTGCGGTATCCGCGCGATCTGCGCAGCGATCCCCAGTCTATCGCCCGGGACGTCCTGGTCGGGCTGCCTGGCGGGGGCACCGTGCCTCTGGGAGAAGTCGCCGCGATCAAGCTTACACGGGGGCCGACGTCGATCCGGACGGAGAACGGTCAACTTGCCGTCTACATCTTCGTCGACATCCGGGATCGCGATCTCGGCGGCTACGTCGCCGACGCCAAGGCGGCGGTCGCCGCCAGCGTGCAGTTTCCGCCGGGCAACTACGTGGTCTGGAGCGGGCAGTTCGAATATCTGGAGCGCGCGACGGCACGTCTCAAGATCGTCGTGCCGGTCACGTTGCTGATCATCTTCCTGCTGCTCTACCTGAACTTCCGGCGCCTGACCGAGACGCTGATCGTGATGCTGTCGCTCCCGTTCGCGCTCGTCGGCGGGCTTTGGCTGATGTGGTGGCTGGGTTTCAACTTCTCGGTCGCCGTCGCCGTCGGCTTCATCGCGCTGGCCGGCGTCGCCGCGGAGACCGGCGTCATCATGCTGATCTATCTCGATCACGCGATGAAGGAGATCCAGGTCGCGCGGGCGGCGGACGGCAAGCCGTTCACGCGGTCCGACCTCAACGCAGCGATCATGCTGGGGGCGGTCGAGCGGGTCCGTCCGAAGATGATGACCGTCGTGGCCATCATGGCCGGCCTCATCCCGATCCTGTGGAGCACTGGGACGGGATCGGAAGTCATGCAGCGCATCGCGGTGCCGATGATCGGCGGCATGATCTCGTCGACCATCCTGACGCTCGTTGTGATTCCGGCCGTCTACGCCCTCGTCAAGGGTCTCCGGCTGCCTCGACGGCCGGGAGTTGAGGTCTCGGAGGCGCCGCCCGACGCCAGCCGGACCGTTCCGACCGACCGATCACAGGCGGCCGAATGAGACCTCGCGGGCTCACCGTCGGTCTTCGTTGGCTTCCGCCTTTTTTCGCGGTCGCGTGTAACCGCGGACGTCAGCGCTGCGAACTCATCGCAATGGACCCGTCATGACCGCCACTGAAAATGAACTTAGGAAGCTCATGCTCGCGAGCCTGGACGGCGACGCAGCCGCGCATCGCGTATTGCTCGGTCGGCTGAGCGGTCACCTGCGTGCGTACTATAGAAGCAAGCTCGTCCGGGCCGGACGTTCGGCAAGCGAAGCTGAGGATCTCGTTCAGGAGGCGGTTCTGGCGATACACCTCAAGCGGCATACCTACGATCCCGACGAACCGTTGACGCCGTGGGTACAAGCCATCGCGCGCTTCAAGCTCATCGACTACCTGCGGCGGACCAGGAAATCCGTCAAGAACCTACCGATCGACGCCGCGGAGAACGTGACGGCCGGCGACGATCCGTCGGCGGTCGAGAGCAGCCTGGATCTGGGGCAGATCTTGGGACTGCTGCCCGAAAAGATGCGCTGCTCGATCGTCGCGGTGAAACTCGACGGCCGCAGCGTCTCCGAGGCCGCCGAACGGTGCGGCATCTCGGAGCCGTTGGTGAAGATCAATATCCACCGCGGCCTGAAGCGCCTGGCCGCCCTGATCGCGAAGGAGACGCGCGCGTGAAGACGGACGAACTTCTCGACCTGCTGAGCACGGGAGATGTCCGCATCGACCGCGGATCACACTCGCGGACGATCGGCACCGCCGCGATGATCGGTGTCGCCGCGGCCGTGGCTGGCGTCGCCGCGGTCCTCGGCTTCCGCCCTAATGTCACAGACCTTCGAGCCATAGGCTTACTCGTCCTCAAGCTTTCGTTCACGGTCACGATCGTCGCGCTCGGATTTCTTTACCTCACGAAGCTCGCGCGCCCCGGGGGAGAGCGGAGGACGAGACCGGTGCTGGTCGTCGTCCCGTTCGTCGTCGTCTTGGGCATCGGCCTGGTGAACCTGTCTCTCGCGCCCCCGTCCCACTGGGAGGCGATGATCGTCGGGGATCAATGGCTGGAGTGCCTACTGTCGATACCGATCATCGCCGTCATCCCCTTCGCCGCGACGATATGGGCCGTGAGAAAGGGAGCACCGACGGATCTCAGGCTCGCCGGCGCGGCGGCTGGTCTGTTCGCCGGCGGCGTGAGCGCGATGGCCTACGCGCTGCACTGCATGGACGACTCCCTCCCCTTCGTGACGGTCTGGTACGGCGGGACGATCCTGTTGTGCACGCTTGCCGGTGCCGTACTCGGTCCGCGCCTGCTGAGGTGGTGAGTGGATCGGGATCACGGATGCGCGAGCCTGTAACCGTTCGTCTTCAGCCTGCGAACTCATCTGTGAAAGCGCGATGAACCCGCTTTCTTCAACGAATGGAGTTCGAACATGTCACGCAAGAAGTTGCTCGTTTCGGCCGTCCTGGCCTCCGCCGTTTCGTTTTCCGCTGCGGCCAATGCAGGTTCCACGATCACGGACAAGAGTTACTGGCCGGGTGAAATTCGGCAGCAGAGCCAGGCGGTCGGCTCCGCCAGCCCGCTGCAGTCCTTCGCCTACGATGGCCGGTCCGACGGCAGCGCACCCAAGGCTCGCGCAGGAGCTTGGACATACAATGGCGGGCCCAAGGGTCGATGACGGCGCCGTGGCGATCTTCATTTCCCGGACGCGCGTCGTGACGGCGCGCTCCGGCGATGGGCCCCGTGCGGCATCGAAGCGTTTCCGCGTCGTGCAAGGACCTCGCGGTTGGAGTGTCGTCGACGACAGCACCGGCCTCGCGCTCGAAATATCCCTCGGCGACGAACATCCGCTCATGCGGACCGAGGCTGAAATCCTCTGCGGTTGTCTGAATTCATGTCCAGAAGCCGGTAATATCTTCGGCCGGAGAGACGGGCAGATCGCCGGCTTTCCGGGGCGGCTACCGGTCGCGTCCGCGTCCCGCGAAGACGACTGACTCCGATCGACCTCCCGCGACATAGACGAATTTCGCCGCCGGCAGCGCTCCAGGAAGCTGCGGCCCCTCGATCATCGCGGATGACGGCGACAAGCACGATCAGTCGGACGATCTGCGCGCGCCCACCTATCCCTCGTCGGCAGCCGTCGCTCTGGTGGCGCCCCCACAGCTTTAAATCATGACCTATGCCGTCCGTGAGCAAAAGGAGCGTCAGCAGACCCGATTTCGACGGGGAGGTCATAGAGTCGGTCGGGCATCCACAGCACATGGCGAGATCGCGCCGATCCAATCGTTCCGCAAGGTTGACTTGGACCATTCCGCGGCCTCTACAGTCCCGCTCGCGGAAACCGGGGAAACGATGGGTATCAACATATCCGGCGACAACTTCGTCGCGCACGATCAGACGCACGAAAAGCGCGTGAACACCTCGCTGGACGCCAATCCGACCTCGAAAAAGCTGGGTGGCGTGACCGTCCACCACGTCTTCCGCAGGAACAAGACCGGCGATCTCGATCGCGACGGCAATCCTCTCATCTATGCACTGAAAGGTATGGGCGGCTACAACATCGTGGCGATGTACCGCACGCAGATCATGGCGCGAGCGCGCGAAATTCTGGAGAAATGCACGGAGCTTCAGGGCACTGACTATGTCATGCCGATGCCGTCGAGCTACGGTTTTTCCGAAGAATTTGCCCAGATGGTGTGTCAGGTGACGGGCACGCCGTATCTGGGCTGCGGGTTTCTCAGGAAAAAGACCGTAGCCGAGATGCTGGCGCAGTACGGAGACAGTATTCCTAAAAATTTAGGCGGTCAGCGCGAAAAGGACTACAAGAGTCAGATGCACACTTGGCGGCAAATGAAGCCCGGACAACTGGCTTCGATGAAAGAAATCGGACCCAAAATACGGCGGTATTTCGATCCGTTTGAAGTCGGCGGTGGAGCACCCGATATCAGCGGAAAGAACGTACTGGTCGTCGATGACATCATGTCGTCCGGGGCTTCGCTTTCCGCCATGATCGAGCTGTTGACGGCCAAGACAGGCTGCAAGATAGATAGGGCGGCCTGTTTCCTCAGCGGCTTATAGTTCCCGTAAGTATAGGAAATTTCGCTGAGATCTCTCCTTGACTTGGGACGCCGGACGGCAGATATTCTCGGGTACGTTGGTGGAAACACCATGACCGTATTTACGCCTTACGGTCATAAAACATCAGGTGTGGTGAAAGCTGCACAGGTCCGAGCGAGCGCCAGATGAGGCCGGCCCATAGGGGGCGAGTATCACAAGCCATGGATCGGGTGGCAGGTATAAAGGGAAGCCCGCCAGCGATGGCGGGCTTTTCTTTTGGGGCAACGATGATCCCTGACGCTATTTTGCTGCAAGCATGGCCTTCTCGTCCACGAGCACCAGGCTGAGGGTCTCGTCGCGGGCCGTCCGGATGGTCTGTTCCCGGACATCGAAGCGGTTTGCATCGAAGCGGTTGAGCCAGGTCGCCGCGCTCACCTTGCGTGGCGCCGTGTCGTCGGGGCGGCCTCCGAACTGCACGCCGAATGCGGAGCTCTTTGGGTCGAGGTCGTCCCGCGGCAACCACGCCCGGTCGATGCTCCGTGCCCGCGCGAACCACTTTCGCCCGCGAGGCGTATGGCACACCACGAATCCTTGAAGATGGCCGAGTTCGACGAGTCGGATCGCGGTCGCGGTGACGCTCGTCTTGAAGGTCTCGGCCAGTTCGCCGATCGTTTTGAACGTGAACGTGCCCACCTGTCGGGCCAGCGGCTCGAAAAGGTAACGCGGCATCAGGAGGTCGGCCGCGTATCCATCCGCCACCTTCTCGGCGGATTGAGCTTCCCGCGGCCGATATTCGTCGACCCGGCAGACCAGCGTCTTGCCGCGATGGAAGCGCCAGTGACCGAGTTCGTGCGCGATCGAAAACCGCTTCCGGCGTGCCGAGCTTCCGGATTTCACGGTGATGATCGCCTTGCCGCCGCGCCCCAGAATATGCGCTTCGCAGCCGTTCAAAGGGCAATATCTGACGCGGGCGCCCACGTGATGCGCGATCGCCTCTAGATCTATCTCGGCCGGCGACGTGATGCCGAGTTCGCGCAGCAGGACTTCGGCCGGCGTCACAGACACGGCCTCACTTGATGATCCCCAGTTCGCGCATGGCCTGCAGCATGTCGAGAACGTCGGCGTCCGACAATTCGGTTTCCTTGCGGGCGGCCAGCGTGAAACTGTCGTCGTGGGCATTGGAGGCGAGGGCCTGCCGCAGCCGTTCCCGTGCCTCGGCTATGGGAATGACCGGCTGAGGCTGGGTCGTCTTGTTCGCGGACGCGCCGGCGCGGGCGGCGTGAAGCCTATCCTTGTTCGCCAGCAAAACCGTTCTTTCGACCATCGCGCGCATCCGCGCGGCGTTCGCCTCGGGCTCTCCGATGTCTTCGGCATACTGGGCGAGGATCTCGTCGTCTGAGGCCTGCATGATGTCTTCGACGAAGTGCCGTCCGATGCCTCGGAAACCGCTCTGTCTCTGCTTTCCGCGGGTCATGTCCGGTATCCCTTGGGACGGAGTTTGAGAAGTCTGCGCCGTATCAGGGTTCGCTTGGTTGCATAGGCTGTGCCGTCCAGTCCCGTAAGTTCCTTGAGCTGATCGGCATCGAACTCGGCCAGGATACCCTCGACGAGATCGCGCGCCACGGTATCGTCGTCGAAAATCGCCAAGATTTCGTTCCGCCCGTCGTCGTAGGCCTTCTGCTCTTCCGCCGACCACTCCGCTGCGGGCGAGTCGATCCCATCCTCGATCCCCGCCTGGACGGTGGGCAGATGCACAAGCTGATTGTGCGCCTTTTCCCTCTCTCCGTCCGCGATGCTGCTCATGGTGTCGATCAGGTGCTTCACGACATCGACCTCCACCGGACAATTCCGGGTGCCCCGCAACGTCCGGAAGACGGCCTCCTGCGACAGGTCGTCTGACTCCCATCCCGTCCCGAACGAGAACGACCTCGCGACGGAATCGATCCTCGCCCATTCGGCGGTGCTGAGGCCGCAGATCGCGGCCTCCACCTCCTGGCGGGATCGGACGGCCTTCTGGTCTTGGCGTTGCAAGCGTTCCCCCTCCTCTCCCATGCGGCGCGCTGCGGCGGGCTCGGACATGCTCGCTGATTATTTTTTTGGCGCATGTCCGCGGGCAGGGTTCGGCCCCGCATAGGTCAATAGGAACCGCCTTCTTGGAGCAACCCAGGGGCGAATACAACCGTCGGCTCCGGCCGAACGGTGCGATGGGCGGAATCACCGTCAGCCGTCGCCGGTCGGGAACGGACTGACGGATCATGAGGACCACGATGGCAGTCAAGACATCACATTTCAAAGTCGACAACGGAGACATGACGCTGATCGAGCTGGAGTCCGGTCGCCGGATCCTTGCGGACATCAACATCCGGTGCGCCGCCGACGACGAGGACGACGACACGCCGGACGTCGCCAAGCAGCTCCGCAAGAGATTGGACCGCGACGACAAGGATAGGCTGTTCGTGGACGCCTTCCTCAACACCCATCCCGACGCAGATCACATCCGCGGTCTGGAGAAGCATTTCCATCTCGGCGACCCGTCGACCTGGTCGAAGGCTGACGACAAGATCATCATCCGCGAGATGTGGTCGTCGCCGATCGTGTTCCGCCGTGCCAAGGCCAAGGACGAGGACCACGTGCTCTGCGCGGACGCGGAAGCCTGGCGCGACGAGGCGCGCCGGCGCGTGAAGAAGTACAGAGCGGACGGCTCGCTCGCCGACGGCAACCGCATCGTCATCCTGGGCGAGGACGTCGACGGCAAGACGGACGATCTCGGCGCGATCCTGGTGAAGGTCGACGAGGTCTTCTCGAAGATCTGCGGCCAGACCGACACGTCGTTCGAGGCCCGGCTGCTGGCGCCGATGCCCGCGGCCGACGACAAGGAGGAGGATGTCCTCACCAAGAACAATTCCAGCGTCATCATCCGCATCGACCTGAAGGTCTCGAAGGCCGTCAAGGCGCGCTACCTGCTCGGCGGGGATGCCGAGGTGGCGATCTGGGACCGCATCTGGGATCGCAATGCGAAGACGCCGGAACGTCTGGAATACGACGTGCTGATCGCGCCGCACCACTGCTCCTGGCACAGCCTGTCCTATGATAGCTGGTCGAAACTGGGCGAGAAGGCCAAGGTGTCGCAAAAGGCGCGCAACGCGCTCGGACAGGCCCTGAGCGGCGCCCTGGCGGTGTCCAGCAGCAAGACGGTCGTGGACGACGAGAGCGACCCGCCCTGCATCCGCGCCAAGCGTGAATATCTCGACATCCTCGACGACGTGAAGGGCGAATTCAAGTGCGTCGCCGACGGCCCGGGCGACGACCCGCTGGTGATCGAGGTCACTTCCGCGGGCCCGCGGCTGAAACGAGCGGTGTTCGGTGTGAGCGTCGCCGCCGGCACCGGCATCGGGAGCCAGCCGCTGGCCCATGGATGACCGCATGTCGGAGGTCGAGACCGAACGGATCCCGGTAAGCGTGCGGCGTGCGCTCCGCTTCCTGGAGGCGCACCCCTCGGTGGAGCGCGTGACGGCGCATCGTGTCGAGAGGAGCGATGTCACGGTCGCCGTCGTCGAGATCCGGACCGAGCTTGCGAACGCATGGCGGGCGGCGGGCGTCAGCCCGTCCGGCGTGCGCGCCGTCGAACCGGTGTCGTTCGTGTTCAGTGCCGCTTACCCTCTGAGCGCGCCGCGCATCCTGCTGCGGCGCGATTTCAACCGCAGCCATCCGCATATCCAGCCCGCCCATGCCGGCACTCTTCCCGAACCCTGCCTCGTCGCCGGCTCGCCGAGAGAGGTGCTCCGGGTCAGGGGAATGGCGGGCCTGTTCGAGCAGCTCGTCGATTGGCTGGACAAGGCCGCCACGGCTCAACTGATCGATCCGCAGCACGGTTGGGAGCCGGTCCGACGCGACGGGATTGACGACTTCGTGGTCGCGGATGCGGAATGGCTGACGTCGCTGCCCGGCCGCGACGGCCGGTGCGCCGTGTATCGGGCATGGTACTACGCAGCCACGGAAGGCGAGCATACGACCTACCGCATCGGTTTGCATCAGGCGGATCCGGTGCCGCTCGGTCCCAAATTCGCCGATGGCTGGGCCTATGAGCCAGCCGGTCCGAACGCACGCACGGGCACGACGCATGCGATCGTCGCGTGGTCGGGCAGGTTGCCATCCGGCAAGCCGTTCGTGGCTGGCGAATACCAGCCGGAGAACGTCACGACGATCGACGAGCTTCTGGCCCGCGCCGAGACGCTCGGCTGCCGCGAGTTTCTCGCGCCCAAGCTGGCGATGCTTCAGAGCCGGATGCCGGGGTCCGGGCTCCGCAAGAGCCAGCCGGTCGCGGTGCTTCTGCTGGCGAGGCGCCCGTGCGACGTCATCGGCACGGGCTCCCCGATCGAGATCTGCCCCTACGTGGTCGAGCTGCGGAAGGCCGAGGCCCTGACGCCGGGAAGCGACACGGCGGTTCGGACGGCGATGCACCGCGACGAGATATCGTCCCGTCTGCTCCGGCGCGCGGCGGGAGATGCCGGCGATGCCGTCCGTCCCTGGACGCTGATCGGTTGCGGCAGCGTCGGCTCCAAGGTCGCCGTGCATCTGTCGAAGTCCGGACGGGGGCCAGCCTCGGTCGTCGATAGCGCCGACATGCAGCCGCACAATTTCGCCCGGCACGGGACGCTGCCCTCCGACAGCAAGGTGGAGAGCTTCTGGTTCGTGCCGAAGGCGCACCATCTGGCGGAATCGCTGGCGCCGCTCCGTCAAATGGCGGCTCCCCATCAGACTGACGTGGTCAGCCTCGCGTTCTCGGAGCGGTCGATCGCATCGGTTGTCGCGCCGGACAGCTTCGCGGTGGTGAACACGACAGGGTCGGCCAGCGTCCGCGAAGCGCTCGTCATGGCCGACGTCGCAGCAAACCGTCCGCGCCTGATCGAGGCCTGCGTCCTCGGCATCGGCAGCGTCGCGATGGTGTCCGTCGAGGGGCCGTGTGCCAATCCCTCCTCGACCGACCTGATCTGCGAAGCCTATCGCCAGATCAACGCCGACGCCGGCCTGCGGGCCGATGTCTTCAACACGGCGGCCGAGGCCATCGCGATCGGACAGGGCTGCTCGGCCGCGACGCTGCCGCTCTCCGATGCGCGGCTTTCGGCACTGAGCGCGCCGATGGCGGAGCGGATCATGCAGCTCCAGCGGCAGGGGCTGCCGGAAGCAGGCGAGCTGTCGATCGGCAGGATCGCCGAGGACGGCCTGAGCCAGACATGGCAGCGGAGCGAGGTCGCGCCGCGGATCGTCGTCAGCAAGGAAGGGATCAGCGAGGTGCGTCTCGGCCCCGACGCCGACAGGCAGATCCGGGACGCGGTCGCTGCACGCCGAGGCACCGAGACCGGCGGCATCCTGATCGGGCGGTATTCCGACGTAAGCGACACCTTCCACGTGGTCGACGTATTGCCGGCCCCGCCCGACAGCAAATTCTCGCGCGACGAATTCGTCCTCGGTACTGAAGGTCTGCGCCCGGTGCTGCGCGACCTCATCGAGGGATCCGGCGGCGCTCTCTACGCGCTCGGCACCTGGCACAATCACCTGGTCCCGAGCGGACCATCGGCACTCGACCTGAGGACCGCCGCGCTCCTTTGCGTCAGCCAGTTCTTCCCGTTGCTGATGCTCATTCACACGCCGGCCGGCTACACGCACTTCACCGCCGAAGCGCTGTCGGAGGCCGCCGCACCGAAGGTTCTCGAAGACGGAGCAACGCGATGAAGTACCCGATCGATGCCTACACGATGCGTGCCCGACTCGTTCCTGCGGTGATAGGCGGAGCGCCCGCCTTCGCGTTCGTCGCGATCTTCATCGCATGGGGAGGCATCGCGCTGACGAACCTGATCGCGGGCACCGCGCTCATCGTCCTGTTCGGCGTATTCGCCGATGTGGCGCGCCGCCGCGGCCGGGCGATCGAGCCGGCGATCATCGAAAAGATGTGCGGTCTGCCGACGACGGTGACGTTGCGGCATCGCGACCCAACGTACGACGCGGCGACCAAGTCCGGTTTCCATGCATTCATCGCTCGGAAGCTGGGCGAAGCCGCTCCGTCCAGCGACGAGGAAACCGCCGATCCCGAAGCCGCGGACGCCTTCTATGAGCGCGGGACCGCATGGCTGCGCGAGAACACCCGGAACAGGAAGAAGTTCGACATCCTCTTCAACGAGAATGTCGATTACGGCTTCCGCCGCAACCTGCTCGGTCTGAAGCGGCCCGCGTTCCTTATCAACGCAGTGGTCATCCTCGTCTGCATCGGGATTTTCTGGTACCGGTGGCCGGTCGATCTCGCGAACAGCTTCGATGCAAGGCTGCTGGTGGTGATCCTGATCGCCCTGATCCATGCAGCCTACCTTGCTCTGTTCGTGACGGAGCAGGGAGTGTTCGAAGCTTCCCGGTCCTACGCGAGACAACTGCTGCTCTCCACGCGTTCGCCGCACTTGAACAAGGATTCGAAAAGGGGTCCTGCAGCACCGAAGACATCCAGGAAGCGCGTGTCCCGGCCAATCACCGAACAAGGAGCATGACGGCCATGACGGTCTCGGAGAGGATTCCCGCAGCAGACTCCGGCGCTATCGTGCCGGACAGGTGGGACGACGACGACACCCCGTACCGGATGCCCGCATTTTCCGGCCGCAACATCCTCGTCTTCTCTGACGGCACGGGGCAGGCCGGCGGCGTCGAGGTCGATGAATTCAGGAGCAACGTCTACAAGCTCTTCAGAGCGACGCGCTGCGGTCCGGACACGATCATCGATCCGGATCATCAACTGGCGTTCTACGACCCCGGCCTCGGCTCCAAGCTGGCCGGCGACGACATCAAGGTCCCCGTCATGCGTCGCGTCTACAACGGCCTCAGCAGCGTGACCGGCCTCGGGATCACCGGCAACCTCGTCGATTGCTACGCCGCTCTCATGCGCCTGTGGCGTCCCGGCGACCGCATCTTCCTGTTCGGCTTCAGCCGCGGCGCGTATACGGTCCGCTGCCTTGCCGGCGTGCTCGGCTTGTGCGGAATCCCGACCCGGATGCCGGACGGTTCCCCGCTCCTGCGGGACCCCGACACGCTGAAGGCGGTCGCGACCGAAGCCGTGAAGCGCGTCTACCGACATGGCAGTGGGGCGGCGGACAGGGACGAAGACAACGCGACGGATCGCACCAGGTCTCTCAAGGCGCAGCGCGCCGTGCTTGGCGATCAGTTCAGGCAACGCTATGCCTCCGAGGAAGCCGGCGTCTCCAACGCCGTGCCGCACTTCATCGGCGTGTGGGACACCGTCGCCGCGATCGGCGTCAGTTCGTCGCTCGTTCCCTGGCTATGGACGGCGGCTGCCGTCATCGTATGCGGATTGTCGGCGCTCCTTGCATGGTTTCTCACACGATACGATTTCGTCTTCTGGATGACGTGGGTCGAGACCGTTGCCGCCGTCGGCTTCGCGGGTCTCGCATCGTACTATCTGCTGCGGCTCAAGGTCTCGTTCGGCGTACCCGGTTTCAAATGGTGGCAAACGGTGCATCTGACGAACGTGCAGATGAAGTTTTTCGATCGTCACCTGAATCCGCAAGTCCGGTACGCACGCCACGCTCTTTCCCTCGACGAACGGCGAGCTGACTTCGACCGCGTGCCTTGGGCGAACGATGCGGATCCCCCCAACCGGGAGGTCGAGGAAGGCGCGTATCTGAGGCAGCTATGGTTCGCGGGCAACCATTCGGACGTCGGGGGCAGCTATCCCGAAAACGAATCCAGATTGTCGGACATCGCACTCAAGTGGATGGCGAACCAGGCGAAGAAGGCGGGCCTGCTGGTCAACGAAAACCTGTTGTCGACCTACGGCCGCCATACCGGGCAGCAGCACGACGAATGCAGGACTGGCGTGCGGCTGCTGTTCTGGCGACTGAAGTGGAAGGAAAAGGCGCGGAAGATCGTTCCCAAGGCCACTTATCATCCCTCGGTCATGCGGCGTTTCAAGGAAACCCGCGTCCTCGTCTATGACAAGGAGCAACCCTATCGACCGGATCTTCTCGCCGGCCATGTCGATTTCAAGGACGTCTACGCAGCAGAGACGAGCCCTCCTCAGACTGCGACCAGCTAGGCGCTCCGGCGGCCTTCGCCGTGACGGCAAACGGATGCGGGCCAGCAGGCTGTCGACGCGCATCCGGATTGGGACTTGGGATCCTGGCGAGACTTGTCTCCGGCGAAAATGTGGTACACAGTGGTGGCCACAAAAAATACGCCGGTCTTCCGGAAATGCCTTGTTTTAGGGGTTTTCTTGGGTGCCTGCGGCCACCGGCTGAGAATCCCCCCCTCTCCGCCAGTCTTCCCAAGCCATTCAAAACGCTCAGCTCCGGCACTTTGTGCTTGCGGAAACGGGTATGGACGCCTTTGGAAGTTTAACTGGAAGCCGGAAACGCGTTCAAACCGCGAGCGCTTCCTTCTCCCTTTCGACGGCGAAAGCCTGGAGGATCGCGAAGCGCGCGAGCTCGATCGAGACTGCGCCTTCGGCTGCTTCGATCAGCAGATGCGTTGCGGTGCGCCACGCGTCGGTCTTGTATTCGCAATTGGGAAGCCGGGCGATATAGGCGCCGGCGTCGCGGAGCGTCTCGATCCAATCGCCGTTCGGAATCTGAATTGGGTCGGAAAAACGATCGGACCAGGCCATCACATTACAATCTTGCACATTCTCAACCTTCGAGAACGGCGAATGGGGCGAGAGGTTCCGCTGGCCGGGTGAGGCCCTGGATAAATCCCGCTAGTCCGGGAAAGACCGGCAATAGGTCTCGAAGGCGCGCGCAACCGCGGAGAGCGGGCGCTCCTTGTGACGCAGGAGCGTGAAGGCGCGGAGGTCCAGGGTGAATGGCAATGCTTGCAAGTCGCCATTGCGCAGCCATGGCGTCACGACCGCCTCGGACAAGGCCGTTGCGGCGCTGCTGGTGCGCACCGCGGACAGCACGGCTTCATTGGATGGCAGGGTCATGACGACATCGAGCCGGGCGGGATCGATGTCGTGCGCACGCAGCGCCGCTTCGAAGGCCGAGCGCGTGCCGGAGCCGGGCTCGCGCATCACCCAGGACAGGGACAGGAGGTCATCGGGGCTGGCGCGGGCATGATCCTGTGCGGCCGAAACCACGATCATGAGGCGGTCGGACGCCACCTGCCGCGTCGCCAGCGCCGGCTCACGGATGGTGCCTTCGATAAAGCCGAGCTCTGCGGCGCCGGATATCACGGCCTCGGTGACGGTGGTCGTGTTGCCGAGCTGAAGCTTGATCTCGATGCCGGGATATTGCGCGTGAAAGTGCATCAGGCGGGGCGGCAGCCAGTAATTTGCAATGGTCTGGCTGGCCTGCAATTCGATCACGCCGCGCTCGATTCCGGCGAGTTCGTCGAGCAGGTGTTCGATGCCGCGCGCGCGGGCCAGCATGTCGCGGGCTCCCGGCAGGAAGCGCCGGCCCGCCGATGTCAGCTCGATGCCGCGGCCGACGCGATGAAACAGCGCGACGCCATGCATGGTCTCCAGCGCCTTGATCGCCGAGCTGACTGCCGAGGACGACAGGTTCAGCGCACTCGCAGCCCGCGTCAGGTGCTGACGTTCCGCCACGGCGACAAAGGCTGCGAGTTGATCCAGGGTCATGGTCGTCCTGAAAAATCGAACAGATTAACCAATTTTATGCGATGGATTGGGATTAACAGGAAGAATATTCTTCTCTCAAGCACGTTGAGGGAAGCATGTCCTCCATAAGACGCATTGTCGATCTTGGCCCCGGTCTGGCCCTTGCCGCTCTTGTCACGCTCGTGGCGTGGGGTGTCGAGCGTCTCGAGGTCCATGTGGTCGGCAATCCTTTCGTCGATGCGCTGGTGGTTGCGATCCTGCTCGGTACGACGCTGCATACCGGCTTCGGCCTTCATCCCAGGGCGCGCGCAGGCGTGCATTTCGCCTCGAAGAGCCTGCTGGAACTGGCCATCGTGCTGCTCGGCGCCTCCATCAGCTTTCGCACCATCGAACAGGCAGGTGGGCGGATGATCGCGGTCGTCGCGCTCGTGGTGCTGCTGTCGCTGGTGATCAGCTACACGCTGTCGCGCCTGCTCGGCCTGCCCGACAAGCTCGCGACACTGGTGGCCTGCGGCAATTCGATCTGTGGCAATTCGGCGATCGTGGCAGCCGCGCCAGTGATCGATGCGCGGCCGGAGGATGTGGCCTCGTCGATCTCGTTTACCGCAGCGCTTGGCATTCTCGTGGTGCTGCTGTTGCCGCTCTGCGTCACGGTGCTGGGCCTGAACCAGTGGCAATATGGCGTTGCAGCCGGCCTCACCGTCTATGCGGTGCCGCAGGTTCTGGCCGCGACGCATACAATCGGCGCGGCGAGCGTTCAGATCGGTACGGTGGTCAAGCTGATGCGCGTATTGATGCTCGGTCCCGTGGTGATCCTGCTGGGCTTGCGGAGCGGGCGGATCAACGGCAAGCGCCCGGCACTGCGCGACATGCTGCCGTGGTTCATCATCGGTTTTCTGCTGATGATGGGGCTGCATTCGTTTGACCTCATTCCCGCGGCAACGCTCGGACCGTTGCAGACGGCATCGACGGTGCTGACGGTTTTGTCGATGGCGGCGCTCGGACTGTCGGTCGATCTGCGCGCGGTGATGACTGCGGGTGGCCGCGTGCTCGCGGCCGGCACGCTGTCGCTGATCGCGCTGGGATGCCTGAGTGTCGTCGCCCTGCATCTGATCTGAGGGCGCCGGGTACCGCCTGCGCATCGTGTTCCATCATCCCGGCGCGTCCGTCGGTTCCTTTTTGGCTAAAATACTGCGCCACCGTTGAAATTTCGGCCGCGGCACCTTATTGCACGGCGCATGAACAACCTCGCTGTCGCCGAAAAACCCCTGATGGCCTGGTCGGGCCAGACGCTGCTGCGCAAGCCGGCGCCATTCCTGCCCATGAGCCGCGCCGAGATGGACGAACTCGGCTGGGATGCCTGCGACATCGTGCTGGTCACCGGCGATGCCTATGTGGACCATCCGTCGTTCGGCATGGCCATCATCGGCCGCCTGCTGGAAGCGCAGGGATTCCGCGTCGGCATCATCTCGCAGCCGGACTGGCATTCGGCCGAGCCGTTCAAGGCGCTGGGCCGGCCGCTGGTGTTCTTCGGCGTCACCGGCGGCAATATGGATTCGATGGTGAACCGCTACACCGCGGATCGCCGCATTCGCAGCGACGACGCCTATACGCCGGGCGGCGAAGGCGGCAAGCGGCCGGATCGCTGCACCGTGGTTTATGCGCAGCGCTGCCGCGAGGCGTTCAAGGATGTGCCGATCATCCTCGGCGGCATCGAGGCCTCGCTCCGCCGCATCGCGCATTACGATTACTGGTCGGAGAAGGTGCGCCGCTCGATCCTCGCCGACGCCAAGGCCGATCTCTTGCTGTACGGCAATGCCGAGCGCGCCGTGGTCGAGGTCGCGCATCGTCTCGCTGACGGCGAATCGCCGCGCGATCTCGACGACATCCGCGGCGTCGCGCTGTTCCGCCGCGTGCCCGAGAACTACACCGAACTGCCGGCGGATGATCTCGATTCCGCCGATGAAGGCGCGTCACGCCAGAGCGGCGACACCGTGGTGCGGCTGCCGTCCTGTGAGCAGGTCGAGCAGGACAAGGAAGCCTATGCGCGCGCCTCGCGCGTGCTGCATCGTGAGGCCAATCCCGGCAATGCGCGCGCGCTGGTGCAGAAGCATGGCGATCGCGACCTCTGGCTCAATCCGCCGCCGATCCCGCTGACATCCGATGAGATGGATGCGGTCTATGATCTGCCTTATGCGCGCGCGCCGCATCCGTCCTATGGCGACCAGAAGATCCCCGCCTGGGACATGATCAAGTTCTCGGTGACCATCATGCGCGGCTGCTTCGGTGGCTGCACCTTCTGCTCGATCACCGAGCATGAAGGCCGCATCATCCAGAACCGTTCGGAAAAATCGATCCTGCAGGAGATCGAACTGATCCGTGACAAGACGCCGGGCTTTACGGGCGTGATCTCGGATATCGGTGGGCCGACCGCGAACATGTATCGGATGGCGTGCAAGGATCCGAAGGTCGAGAAGGCCTGCCGGCTGCCGTCCTGCGTGTTTCCGGACATCTGCCCGAACCTGAACACTTCGCATGACGAGCTGATCAGCCTGTATCGCAAGGTGCGCGAGACCAAGGGCATCAAGAAGGTGATGGTCGCTTCAGGCGTGCGCTACGATCTGGCGGTGCAGAGCCCGAAATATGTCGAGGAGCTCGTCACCCATCATGTCGGCGGCTATCTGAAGATCGCGCCGGAGCATACGGAGCGCGGGCCGCTCGACAAGATGATGAAGCCGGGCATCGGCACCTATAACCGATTCAAGAAGATGTTCGACGCCGCCGTGCAGAAGGCTGGCAAGAAGTACTTCCTGATTCCGTATTTCATCGCGGCGCATCCGGGCACGACGGATGAGGACATGATGAATCTCGCACTGTGGCTGAAGAAGAACCGCTACCGCGCAGATCAGGTGCAGACCTTCCTGCCGTCACCGATGGCCACCGCAACGGCCATGTATCACACCGGCGTCAATCCGCTGCGCGGCGTGCGTCACGGCGCGAGCGAACCGGTCGAGGCGATCAAGGGCCTGCGGCAGCGCCGGTTGCACAAGGCGTTCCTGCGCTATCACGACCCGGATAACTGGCCGATCCTGCGCGATGCATTGCGGGCGATGGGACGCGCCGATCTGATCGGGTCGCGACCTGAACAACTCGTGCCGGCGCATCAGCCGCCGGGAACGGGTAAGGCTGCGGGCACCAAGCGTCCGGTTCGGCCCGGTGGGGGCAAGACGCAGCGCTTCACGACCAAGGGCGTTCCGATGATCCGCAAGTGAGCGGAGCGGTTCCACGTCTGACGTACGTGTGATGTTGCCGAGTTCCCGAAAGTTCCTGCCGGGTTCCGCGTGAATAGCTGTTCCGCACGGGCGTCCGAGTTCCCGTTTGAAGCGTTGGTACCGCATGACCCAACGCATCGCAGAGGAACTTCAAGATCTCGCCCGCATCGCCTTGCGCAAGGCACGCGCCTTGCCGCCGGGCCCCGAACGCAACGAGTTGCGACAAGTCGCGCTTGCCTTGAAAACGCTGGCCGAAAATAACCGGTGGCTGGCGGGGCAGCGGCGCAATCGCTAGCGCGGCGCGACATCCATCAGACATTCCGGACAAAGGCGCCGCTGCGAGTCCTGCACGGGGATCAAGCGCAGCTTCGGGCCATGCCAGCCGCAGGCGCATTCCGTCACCAACGGATCGAGCCAGGTCTGCAGGCTCGTGCGTGGCGTTGCGGCGATGTCGGGGGCAAGACTATCCATAGGCCGGCTCCTCGCCATGAAGCGCCACTGGCTGCAGCGGCGCGCTGTCCGCAGGCAAGCGGGGAGCGTCCCAGTTGCCGCTGACGTCGATTACGACATTGGTGTTCTCGGTGTGCTGCGTCTGCAGCGCGTCAGCGAGTTCGCGGGTGGGGAGATACAACAACCAGGACATTGGACATTCGCCAGAGATCAGTCGCGCGCATAACGCGACTGATCGGCCCTCGTTCCCCGGATTTGCGAAGAATGTTTCGAATCCGGGTCGTCAACGTCCGGCTTGCGCGATCACCTCGTGTGGCATCATCACATGGATGCCCTTTTCCAGATTGACGAGCTGCGTGACACGAACGTCCGCCGCGAGGCTGCAGAGCATGTAGGCGTCCTCGGATGAGAGCGTGGTGCGTGCTGCCACCATGGCGATCATCCGGCGCAGCGCGATGCGCGCGGCTTCATCGAGATCGGAATCGAAGGCCATGGTGATCAAATGGTCCTTCGTCTCGGCATAGGGCGCCTCGAGCTGCGCGTTCTTGACGAGGTCGATCTTGAAGGTGCCGGTGAGGCCGGTCTCGACCGCCGTCACGCAGACTTCGCCGTCGCCCTGCACGGCATGGCCGTCGCCGCAGGAGAACAGCCCGCCCGCAGTCCAGACCGGCAGATACAGAACGCTGCCGGCGCCAAGCTCCTTGTTGTCGATATTGCCGCCGAAATGCGATGGCATGGTCGACGAAGCACGGCCGACGTCCGGCTTCGGCGCCGTGCCCATCACGCCGAAGAAGGGCTGCGCCTTCAGCGTGATGCCCCATGGCGTCCTGACCATGTTGTTGGCGCGATCGAGCCCGATGTGCAGGCGGCGGAAATAGTCGAAGTCGTCGGGCAGGGTGCCCATGTCGGGGCGGAACAGCATGTAGCCCCAGTCATCGGCGAGCTGGACGTCCTTGATCTCGATGCGCAACGCATCACCCGGTTCGGCGCCGCGCACGGCCACAGGGCCGGTGAGGATATGCGGCCCGAGATCGGGCTTCACCGCATCGATAATGGCCAGCAGCTCGGGGCGCGGCGTCATGCTGGGATCGGTCGGGAGATGGTCCTGGTTGCCGCTGACGCTGGTCATGACGACCGTTTCGCCAGGTTCGATGGTGGCGATTGGCGCCTGTTTGGCGTCGAAATAGCCCCAATGCACGGTGGCGGGTGTCGGCTGAATGGTCTGCGTCATCGAGGGCCCCAGTTTCGGATTTACCGGTGCAGCATAACCGCCTGATCGGCTTTTGCAGCGCAAAATATCCTTTCGCGGGCTGGCCCGATGCCTTATTGCGAGGCCTTCCATTTGCCCCGCGAGTTCGCCTGCCCATGATCCGCCTCGACAATATCAGCAAGCAGAACGGTCATCAGATCGTCTTCATCGAAGCCGCCGGCGCGCTGCTGAAGGGTGAGAAGATCGGCCTTGTCGGCCCCAACGGCTCCGGCAAGACCACGCTGTTCCGGCTGGTCACCGGCCGCGAGTTGCCGGATGAGGGCCAGGTGGTGGTCGAGCGCGGCGTCACCATCGGCTATTTCAGCCAAGATGTCGGCGAGATGTCCGGCCACAGCGCGGTGGCCGAGGTGATGGAAGGCGCCGGGCCGGTCAGCGTCGTCGCCGCCGAGCTGAAGGAGCTCGAAGCGGCGATGGCCGACCCGGACCAGGCCGACAGGATGGACGAGATCATCAGCCGCTATGGCGAGGTGCAGGCGCGTTTCGAGGAGCTTGATGGCTACGCGCTGGAAGGCCGTGCGCGCGAAGTGCTGGATGGCTTGTCCTTCTCGCAGGAAATGATGGACGGCGATGTCGGCAAGCTGTCGGGCGGCTGGAAGATGCGCGTGGCGCTGGCCCGCATTCTGCTGATGCGCCCTGATGTGATGTTGCTCGACGAACCGTCGAACCATCTCGATCTCGAAAGCCTGATCTGGCTCGAAGGCTTCCTCAAGGGTTATGAGGGCGCGCTGCTCATGACCTCGCATGACCGCGAATTCATGAACCGCATCGTCACCAAGATCATGGAGATCGATGGCGGCTCGCTGAACTCCTATTCCGGCGACTACGAGTTCTACGAGGCGCAGCGCGCCATGAATGAGAAGCAGCAACAGGCGCAGTTCGAGCGCCAGCAGGCGATGCTCGCCAAGGAAATCAAGTTCATCGAGCGCTTCAAGGCGCGCGCCTCGCATGCCGCGCAGGTGCAGAGCCGCGTCAAGAAGCTCGACAAGATCGAGCGCGTCGAGCCGCCGAAGCGCCGCGAGACCGTGGCTTTCGACTTCCTGCCGGCGCCGCGTTCGGGCGAAGACGTGGCTGCGCTGAAGGGCGTCAACAAGGCCTATGGCAGCAAGGTGATCTATGAAGGGCTCGACTTCATGGTCCGTCGCAAGGAACGCTGGGCCATCATGGGCATCAATGGCGCCGGCAAGTCGACGCTGCTGAAGCTGGTGGCCGGTGCATCCGAGCCCGACACCGGCAGCGTGACCATCGGCGGCAGCGTGAAGATGGGCTATTTCGCCCAGCACGCGATGGACCTGCTCGATGGCGAGCGCACCATCTTCCAGAATCTCGAAGACACATTCCCGCAGGCGGGGCAGGGCACGCTGCGCGCGCTCGCCGGCTGCTTCGGCTTCTCCGGCGACGACGTGGAGAAGCGTTGCCGCGTGCTGTCAGGCGGCGAGAAAGCGCGTCTCGTGATGGCGAAGATGCTGTTCGACCCGCCGAACTTCCTGGTGCTCGACGAGCCGACCAACCATCTCGACATGGCCACCAAGGAAATGCTGATCAAGGCGCTGGCGGATTTCGAGGGCACCATGCTGTTCGTGTCGCATGACCGGCATTTTCTGGCCGCGCTGTCGAACCGCGTGCTCGAACTGACGCCGGATGGCATCCATCAGTATGGTGGCGGCTATACGGAATATGTCGAGCGCACCGGGCAGGAAGCGCCCGGGCTGCATCCGAACTAGGCTGCGCTTGTTTCCTTCTCCCCGCAACGAGCGGGGAGAGGTTAGGTCACCCCTTCAGCGCCGATAGCGACACGCCACGCTTCACGACGGTCCGCATCGCAAAGCTCGAATGCAGCCGTGAAACGCCCGGCATGCGCGACAGGTGCTGTTTGTGGATGCGCTCATAGTCCTGCATGTCGCGCGCCTGCACATGGACGAGATAGTCGTCATTGCCTGACATCAGATAGCAGGACACCACATCCGGGCACTGTGCGATGGCGCGTTCGAATGCGGAAAGCGCGTCTTCGCTCTGCTTGTCCAGCGTGATGTGGACATGCACCGTCATCATGTAGCCGAGCTCCGCCGCATCGACCTCGGCGGCATAGCCGCGGACGATACCCTTTTTTTCCAGCGCCCCCAGCCGCCGGGTGCAGGCGGTGGGCGACAGGCCGACCTTCTCGGCCAACGCCATCTGACTGATGCGGGCGTCCTGAACTATTTCACGCAGGATCTTTCGGTCGATGGAATCGAGGTCGGGGGTCATGTTCCCTCAAGGCGCAGGAATTCACTAATATTGCGTCAAAAGTCGCCGGAATTCGGCGCACAAGACCGTATCAGTGGCCCAGATCGCCGTAAAGCGCCGCGAATGGGGTGAGATAGTGACGCGTTGGTCCTCGAATGGAGGTAGCGGCCATGCTGGCACGTGTGGAAGTGAATGACATGGTGCAGCATGCCAGCGCGGTGCTGACCATCGATCTGGCGGGGATCGGGCGCAATTACCGGCTGCTTGCCGGCAAGGTCGGGCCCAATGTCACCTGTGCCGGCGTGGTCAAGGCGGATGCCTATGGGCTTGGCGCAGATCGCGTCGCCCCGGCGCTGTATCAGGCGGGTTGTCGCTCCTTCTTCGTCGCCCATCTCGATGAGGCGCTCGACCTCCGCCACCATCTGCCGCGCGATGTGACGATCTATGTGCTCAACGGCCTGCCGCTCGGCGGTGAGGGCGATTGCGCCGCGGCGGGCATCGTGCCGGTGCTGAACTCGCTCGATCAGGCGCAGGCCTGGTCGCAGCAGGCGTGTGAGAGCGGGCGAAAGCTGGCTGCGGTGGTACAGGTCGATAGCGGCATGTCGCGGCTCGGCATGACGCCGCGTGAAGTGGCTCAATTTGTCGATGCGCCGCTCGCCGGCATCGATGTGGCGCTGGTGATGAGTCACCTTGCCTGCGCCGATGAAACTGCGCATCCCGCCAATGAGTATCAGCGTGAGACTTTTGCCGCGCTGGCGCAGCAATTTCCGGGCATTCGCAGATCCCTCGCCAATTCGTCCGGCATCTTCATCGGCGGCGCATTCCACCACGATCTTGTGCGGCCGGGTGCCGCGCTTTACGGCATCAATCCCTTGCCCGGCCAGGTCAATCCGATGTTGCCGGTCGTCCGGCTGACTGCACAGGTGGTGCAGGTGCGCGATGTCGAAGCCGGTGCGCATGTAGGCTATGGCTGGACGCTGAAGACGGCGCGGCCAACACGGCTCGCCACCCTGGCGATTGGCTATGCCGACGGGCTGCAACGCGCCTTCGGCAACGCTGGCGCGGTCTATTTCCGCGGCAAACGGCTGCCGGTGGCAGGGCGGGTCTCGATGGATTCGCTGATCGTCGATTGCAGCGACCTGCCTGAAGGCGCTTTGGCACGCGGTTCGCAGGTGGAAATCATTGGCGGCCACCAGTCGATCGACGATCTCGCATCGGCAGCCGGCACCATCGGCTACGAGATGCTGACATCGCTCGGCCGCCGCTACGAACGTATCTATGCTGAGGAAATCGACGCGCGCTGGCGCGGTCGTGCTGGGATGACTGCACTATGAAAGTTCTCGTTCTCGGCGCCGGCGTGATCGGCGTCACCACGTCTTACTATCTCGCCAGGCAGGGCTTTGAGGTGACGGTGATCGACCGTCAGCCCGGCCCGGCACTGGAAACCAGCTTCGGCAATGCCGGTGAAGTGTCGCCGGGTTATGCCTCGCCCTGGGCGGGGCCGGGCGTGCCGAAAAAGGCGATCGGCTGGATCATGGACAAATATGGCCCGCTGGTGGTGCGTCCGCAGGCCGACCCGTATCAGTGGCGCTGGATGCTGCAGATGCTGCGCAACTGCACCAGCGAACGCTATGCGCTCAACAAGTCGCGCATGGTGGGCATCGCGGAATACAGCCGCGACCAGCTGCGTGCGCTGCGCGCCGACACCGGTATCGCCTATGACGAGCGCAGCCAGGGCACGCTGCAGCTGTTCCGCAAGCAGTCGCAGCTCGATGGCGCCGGCAGCGATATCGAGATTCTCAAGCAATATGGCGTGCCTTATCAGGTGCTGGATAAAGCCGGTTGCGTTCAATATGAGCCGGGTCTGGCCGGCGTGCAGGATCTGTTCGTCGGCGGCTTGCGTCTGCCCGATGACGAGACCGGCGATTGCCATCTGTTCACGCAGGCGCTGGAGAAGATTGCGGCCGGCCTTGGCGTCAAGTTCATCTATGAGACGACCATCAAGTCGGTCGATGTCACGGCTGGCCGCGTCGCGCAGGTGACGACGGACAAGGGCGTATTCACGGCTGATCAGTATGTGATGGCGCTCGGCAGCTTCTCGCGGCTGCTGCTGCGTCCGCTCGGCATCGATGCGCCGGTCTATCCGGTGAAGGGGTATTCGCTGACGGTGCCGATCACCGATGCGACGGTGGCGCCGGAATCGACGGTGATGGACGAGAGCTACAAGGTGGCGATTACGCGTCTCGGCGATCGCATCCGCGTCGGCGGCACGGCCGAAGTCGGCAATTACACGCCGCAGCCGACCGCGCCGCGCCGTCTGCCGCTCGACAAGTCGCTGACGGACCTGTTCCCGAAGGCGGGCGACCTCGCGCAGTCGACCTTCTGGAGCGGGTTGCGGCCGATGACGCCGGATGGTCCGCCGATCGTCGGTCCGACCAGGTTCGGCAATCTCCATCTCAACACCGGCCACGGCACGCTCGGCTGGACCATGGCCTGCGGCACCGCCCGCGTGCTGTCCGACCAGCTCGCCGGCAAGGCCCCGGAGCTGGATGTCAGCGCACTGGCGATCGCGCGATATAACTGACGTTCTTGACCTCTCCCCGCGCAAGATGCGGGGAGAGGGAGTGACGCGCATGCCGGCCATGTTGCGCGTGTCCGCCTGTTGCCTTCCCCGCGATTTCCGTTTTCACTTCGCGAAAACCATTCGGGGGAAACATGAGCGGTTCAACTGCGTCGGCGCGACGGTCGCCGGCTGATGCCATCGAGGCTGATTACGTCATCGTCGGTGCCGGCTCGGCCGGATGCGTGCTTGCCAACCGTCTGTCGGCGTCGGGCAAACATTCGGTGCTGCTGCTCGAGGCCGGCCCGCAGGATCGCAATATCTGGATCCATGTACCGCTCGGCTACGGCAAGCTGTTCAAGGAAAAATCCGTCAACTGGATGTATGAGACCGAGCCGGAGCCCGGCCTGAACGACCGCAAGGTGTTTCAGCCGCGTGGAAAAGTGCTCGGTGGCTCCTCATCCATCAATGGCCTGCTCTATGTGCGCGGACAGCATGAGGATTACGATCGCTGGCGCCAGCTCGGCAATGCCGGCTGGGGCTACGATGACGTGCTGCCCTACTTCAAGAAGGCCGAGAACCAGACGCGCGGACCGGACGAATATCACGGTGTCGGAGGCCCGCTGCCGGTGTCGGACTCGCGCTGTCCCGATCCGCTCTCGGAGGCGTTCATCGCCGCTGCGGCGCAGACCGGTCTTCCCATCAACAACGATTTCAACGGTGCGACGCAGGAAGGCGCCGGCTGGTTCCAGACCACGACCAAAGGCGGACGCCGTGCATCGACAGCACGCGCTTATCTGCGGCCAGCGCTCAGGAACGGCCATGGCAATCTGCGCGTGGAAACCGATGCGCCGGCGCAGCGGCTCGTCTTCGAAGACAAGCGTGCGATCGGCGTGCAGTTCAAGCAGCATGGCAAGGTCCAGACCGCCTTCGCGCGCAAGGAAGTGCTGGTGTCCAGCGGCGCCTATAATTCACCCCAGCTCCTGCAGCTCTCGGGAATCGGTCCCGTCGATCTCTTGAAGGAGCATGGCATCGATGTATTGCTCGATGCCCCCGGCGTCGGCGCCGATCTGCAGGATCACATGCAGGTGCGCATGGTGATGGAATGCCCGCAGAAGATCACGCTCAATGACTTCGTCAATCATCCCGTCCGCAAGGTGATGATGGGCCTGCAATATGCCGCGCTCCGCAAGGGCCCGCTGACCTATGCGGCAGGCACCACCGGCGCATTCTTCAAGACCGATCCGCGCATGGCGTCACCGGATATCCAGATCCATTTCCTGCCCTTCTCGACGGACAAGATGGGTGAGAAGCTGCATCCGTTCTCGGGCTATTCGGCATCGGTGTGCCAGTTGCGTCCGGAAAGCCGCGGCTCACTCAGGATCAAGAGCGCCGATCCATCGGTGCCACCGGCCATTCGCATCAATTATCTGGCGACGGAAACGGATCGCACCGCGAATGTCGAAGGGTTGAAGATCCTTCGCAACATTCTCAACGCGCCGGCAATGAAGCCGTTCGTCACCAGGGAAGTCGAGCCCGGCCCGGGCATCGTCACCGACGAGCATTGGCTGGCTTACTGTCGCCAGCGCGGCAGCACGGTCTATCATCCGACCTCGACCTGCCGCATGGGCAGCGATGCACGCGCTGTGGTCGATCAGCGGCTGCGGGTGCGGGGCATTGAAGGGCTGCGGGTGATCGATGCGTCGATCATGCCGGATCTGATGTCGGGCAATACAAATGCGCCGGTGATCATGATTGCGGAGAAGGCGTCGGACATGATTCTGGAGGATGCGCGGGCGTAGCGCCTTTTGGCGCTACCTCGTTGCCGCCTTCCTCACCCACACCTTGTTGTCGTGGAACGGCGCCCCCCCATAGGGCGCAATCGCTTCGCCGCCGGTCAGCGTATTGATCCCCCGTCCGCCGATATGGGACCTGTTCGGATGGATCGATTCCGCGATCAGCACGCCGCGACGGACGCCGTCGAAGATGCGCGCCGTCAGCGTGGTCTCGCCGCGCGGATTGCCGAGGGTGACCGCGTCGCCGTCGGCAATGCCATGTTCCGCTGCGTCGACGGGATGAATCATCACCGTGGGTGCACCCTCGCGCGCCTGGGATGACGGCGTCTCGTTGAAGCTCGTATTGAGGAAACTGCGCGACGGGCTCGTTGCCAGCCGGAACGGATGCGCTGCATCCGCGACCTCTGTCACCGCCCAGTGATCGGGGAAGCTCGGCATCCCGGCCCAGTCGCCCATCAGGCCGGCATTGGCGATCGGCACCGACGACCAGTCGGCCTTGAAATGAAACTTGCTATCCTTGTGCGCGAAGCCGTCGAGATAATGCGAGGCGCGATAGTCCGGCTGGATGTCGCGCCAGAGATCCGCTTCGAGTTCATCCACGGTGCCGCGGCCGCTGGCCTTCAGCGTCTCGTCGATGATGGCGCGCGGCGTCATGCCGAAGCCGCGATGGGTAGCGCCAAGGCGCGTTGCAATTCCCTGCAGCACCTCATGATTGGAGCGGCATTCTTCCGGCGCATCGATCAGCTTGGCGCCGACCGAGATATGCTGGTGCCCGCCGCCGTAATAGAGGTCGTCATGTTCCATGAACATGGTGGCGGGCAGCACGAGATCGGCCATGACAGCCGTTTCGGTCATGAACTGCTCATGCACGGCGACAAACAGATCCTCACGTGCAAAGCCTTGCCGCACCAGCGCCTGCTCGGGCGCCACGGTGATCGGGTTGGTGTTCTGGATCAGCATTGCCTTCACCGGCGGGCCGTTCTGCAACGCCTCTGCGTCGCCGGTCAGGATGCGGCCGATCTTCGATTGATCGAGGCGGCGCGTCGCGGGATCCATGACGTCGAGGCCTTCGATCAGGGTCTTGTCGAACTTCCAGATCGCGGCATTGTTGAAGAACGCGCCGCCGCCTTCATGCTGCCAGGCACCGGTGACAGTGGGTACGCACAGCGCCGCATGCATCTGTGCGGCGCCATTGCGGCTGCGGGTGAAACCGTAGCCAAGGCGGAAGAAGCTGCGCGGGGTGTTGCCGACCAGATGCGCGAAGGCCTCGATCTCCGCGGCCGGGACGCCGCAGATGTTCGAGGCCCATTCCGGTGTGCGCTCGGCGAGATGCGTCTCCAGCTCTGGCGATGCATCCGTGTATTTGTCGAGATAGGCGCGATCGGCAAAGCCATCGCGGAACAGCACATGCATGACGCCGCAGGCGAAGGCGCCGTCGGTGCCGGGGCGCAGCAGGATCTTGATATCCGCCTGCTTCATGGTGTCGTTGTCATAGATGTCGATGGCCGCGATCTTGGCGCCGCGCTCTTTTCGCGCCTTGGTCGCATGGGTCATAACATTGACCTGGGTGGAGACCGGGTTGGTCCCCCAGATCACGATCAGGTCGGACTTCGCCATCTCACGGGGATCGACACCGGCAACCTTGCCGGTGCCGGCGGCAAAGCCGGTCCAGGCAACCGTGGCGCAAATCGTGCCGTAGAAACGCGAATACTTCTTCTCATGGGCGAGCCGGTTGATGCCGTCGCGCATCACCAGGCCCATGGTGCCGGCATAGTAATAGGGCCAGACGGATTCCGCGCCGAAGTCACGTTCCGCCGCGTTGAATTTGACGGCGATCTCGTCGAGGGCCTCATCCCATGTGATGCGCGTGAATTGGCCGGAGCCTTTCGGTCCAGTGCGGCGCATCGGATACATCAACCGTTCGGGATGATGGATGCGCTCGGCATAGCGCGCGACCTTCGCGCAGACGACGCCGGCGGTATAGGTCTGCTGCTTGGAGCCGCGGACCCGGCCGATCGACTGGTCGTCGATCACCTCGATATCGAGCCCACAGGCCGACGGGCAGTCATGCGGACAGGTGGAGTGGCGGATGGCGATCTTGGACTGGACGTTCATGCGCCGAAGGTAGCACAGGGGCAGGCGAGGGGAAGTCGTGGGATTGCGTATTCACCGTCGTCATTGCGAGGAGCGAAGCGACGAAGCAATCCAGTTTCCGGCTTTCTGGATTGCTTCGCTGCGCTCGCAATGACGGCGACGTTAGCCGGCCTGATGGAACGGGTAGTCCGTGTAGCCCTTTTCCTCGCCGCCATAGAAGGTGGCGCGGTTGTAGGGGTTGAAAGGTACCTTCAGCTTGATGCGTTCGGGTAAATCCGGATTGGCGATGAAGGGACGGCCGAAGGCGATGATGTCCACATTGCCCGATGCTACGGCTTCCTCGGCGGACGCGGCATCAAACCCGCCGGCTGTGACCAGCACCCCCTTCCAGAGCGGACGGAACAGCTCATAGGCTTTCGGCACATTCTCATGGAACACCTCGGCGCGGCCGACGCCGCTGCTGCGCGGTTCGACGAAATGCAGATAAGCTAGATTCAGCTTGCCGAGCTCGCCGATCACATAGCTGTAGAGCGGCATCGGATCAGCTTCGCCGGAATCGTTGGAGACACCGAAGGGCGACAGGCGGATCGCGACGCGATCGGAGCTCCAGGTTTCGACGACAGCCCTGGTCACTTCGAGCAGCAGGCGCGCGCGGTTCTCGATGGAGCCGCCATATTGATCGGTGCGTTGATTGCTGCGGGTCTGCAGAAATTGCTCGAGCAGATAACCGTTGGCGCCATGCACCTCGACGCCGTCAAAGCCGGCCTCGCGCGCATTGCGCGTCGCCTGGCGATAGGCCTCGATGATGCCGGGGATCTCATCGGTTTCCAGCGCACGTGGTGTCTCATAGGGCACGGTCTCGCCCGAGGCGATGCGCGTGGTGGCGTTGATGGCGATGGCTGACGCCGAGACCGGCAGTTTGCCGCCCGGCTGGAGCGAGGAATGCGAGACGCGGCCCACATGCCAGAGCTGCAGGAAGATGATGCCGCCTTTGGCATGCACGGCATCGACCACTTCTTTCCAGCGGGTGACCTGCTCCTTCGAATAAATGCCGGGCGTATTCGGGCTGCCTTGCCCTTCCGGCATCACCTGCGACGCCTCGGCGATGATCAACCCGCCTTCGCTCGCGCGCTGCGCGTAATATTCGACATTGAGTTTGCGTACGGCGAGCGTGGATTTTTCTGCGCGCATGCGCGTCAAGGGGGCCATGGCGACGCGGTGGCTCAAAGTGAACGGGCCAACCTGCAGCGGGGTGAAGAGCGACGAAGACATCCGAACTCCATTCAAAAAGCCAATCGGGCGATAGGCGTGCAACTTACGTTTCGACAATCCTATCGTCCAATACGCAGGCGCGATCGGTCAATGAAAGTTGAAAACACTGTTCGCTGCAGTGCAGCGTTTAGTGCTACGAGGCGGAATGTTTTGGCCTCAAAGCCTGTGGAATTGACGAGGATTGTTTCTGCGATGACGGACGTGATGAGGAAGAAGGTCGAAGGCGTCGGCGAATACAAGGGCGCTGCAGCCGGATGGGGTGCGTTGCGCGCGGTGGCCGATGCGGTGCGCAATCAGCTCGCCGTGGTCGATGAAACGCGCGGGCTTCTCAACATGAACCAGCCGCAGGGGTTCGATTGCCCCGGCTGCGCGTGGCCCGATCCGAAGCATACGTCGTCCTTCGAGTTCTGCGAGAACGGCGCCAAGGCCGTGTCGTGGGAAGCGACCGCCAAGCGCACGACGCCGGAATTCTTTGCCGAGCATACGGTCAGCGACTTGTGGAAGTGGCATGACCATGATCTGGAAAATCACGGCCGCCTGACGCATCCCGTCGCCTATGATGCCGCGAGCGACAAGTTTCTCCCGATCTCTTGGGAAGACGCGATGGCGCGGATCGGTGCCGGCCTGCGCGCATTGCCGGATCCGAACATGGCGGAGTTCTACACGTCGGGCCGCTGCTCCAACGAGGCGGCGTTCCTGTACCAGCTGTTCGTGCGCGAATACGGCACCAACAATTTCCCCGACTGTTCCAACATGTGCCACGAGGCCACCAGTGTCGGCCTGCCGAAGTCGATCGGCATCGGCAAGGGCACGGTGACGCTGGAAGACTTCGATCATGCGGATGCAATCTTCTGCATCGGGCACAATCCCGGCACCAATCATCCCCGCATGCTCAACACGCTGCGTGCCTGCTCCAAGCGCGGCGCGGCCATCGTGTCCATCAATCCGCTGCGCGAGCGCGGGCTTGAGCGGTTCATCTCGCCGCAGCATCCGTCGGAAATGCTCACCGGCAATGCAACACAGCTGTCCTCCGTCTACTATCAGATCAAGGTCGGCGGCGACCTCGCCGTGTTGAAGGGAATGATGAAGGCCGTGGTGGCGCTCGACGCCGAAAGCCGCGCCGCTGGTGGGCCGGACGTGCTCGATCGCGCCTTCATTGCCGAGCATACCGAAGGCATCGACGACCTGCTGGCCGATCTCGACGCCAGCTCATGGGAGACCATCGAGGCATCCGCGGGGATTACGCGTGCCGATATCGAGCATCTCGGCCGCATCTATGCCAATGCCAAGAGCGTCATCATCAATTACGGCATGGGCATCACCCAGCATCGGCATGGTGTCGCCAATGTGCAGCACATCGCCAATCTGCTGCTGCTGCGCGGCAATTTCGGGCGCCCCGGCGCCGGCATCTCGCCGCTGCGCGGGCATTCCAACGTGCAGGGCGATCGCACAGTCGGCATCACCGAATTGCCGAATGATGCGTTGCTCGACGGCATCAAGCGTGTCTTCGGCTTCGATCCGCCGCGTGCGCACGGGCATGACGCTGTCGCCTCGGTGAAGGCCATTCGCGACGGGCGCTCCAAGGCGCTGATCGCGCTCGGTGGCAATCTCGCGGTGGCGATGCCCGATCCCGAGATCACCTATCCCGCCATGCGCAGTCTCGACCTGGTGGTGCACATCGCGACCAAGCTCAATCGCTCGCATCTGTTGCTCGCGAAGGAGTCGATCATCCTGCCATGTCTCGGCCGCACCGAGATCGACGTGCAGGCGACTGGCCCCCAGCTCGTCACCGTCGAGGATTCCATGTCGATGGTGCATGGTTCGCGCGGCGGGCTGAAGCCGGCGTCGCCCCATCTGAAGTCGGAGGCGATGATCGTGGCCGACATGGCGGTGGCGACGCTGCCGGACACGGTCGTGAAGTGGCATGATTTCGTCGCCGACTACAGCAAGATCCGCGATGCCATCGAAGGCGTGTTTCCCGCGTTCAAGGACTACAACGCGCGGATCAAGAAGCCCGGCGGCTTCCGCCTGCGCAATGCGGCGTCGGAGCGCGAGTGGCTGACGGCCAGCGGCAAGGCCCAGTTCCTTGTGTTTCCCGGTGTCTATGAGGATGGTGCGGCCGAACACAAACTGACGCTGACCACGATCCGTAGCCATGACCAGTACAACACGACGATCTACGGCATGAACGATCGCTATCGCGGTATCACCGGCCGTCGCGATGTGGTGTTCTTCAACGAGCAGGACCTGGCCAGCCGCGGCTTTGCCCATGGTGATGTCATCGACATCACGCTGGATGCGCCGAGCAGTGTCGAGCGCGTCATGCGCGGGGTGACGGCAGTGGTTTACGACATCCCGAAGGGATCGGTGGCTGCCTATTATCCAGAGGCGAATGTGCTGGTATCGCTCGATCAGCACGACTTGAAATCGGGTACGCCGGCCTACAAGTCGATCCCGATCCGGATCAGCGCTCCGGCTTAAGCTGCAGCGCAACATGTGCTTTGCATGACCGCCACTGCTTAAGTGGCGGTTGCCGCCTGCGACATTTTTGCGTAGGCGAGCAGCATCATGACGTCTGCCGAAACCTCCCTGCCTTCCAAGCCCGAACCGATTGAGGCGCCAGTCGGCGCCGCGTTGATCGCGGCGCTGCTCATCCTGACCTGCGGCCATGTGCTGTCCAACATGCTGCGCACGACGCCGGCACTGGCAATCGATGTCATGGCGCCGGATCTCGGCGTCACGCCGCAGACGCTGGCCGCGCTTACATCGACCTATCATTTCTTCTTCGCCATGCTGCAGATCCCGATCGGCGTTGCGCTGGATCGCTACAGCATTCGCTCGGTGTCGTTGGTGCTGTTCGCGGGTACGGTCGTCGGCGCTGCGATCGCCGCATTCTCGACCGGACCGGTATCTTTCTTCGTGTCGCAGGCGACCATCGGCATGGCGACATCCGGCATGCTGATGTGCCCGATGACCCTGGCGGCGAAACGTCTCGCTCCCGCGCAATTCGGTATGTGGTCGGGCATCATTCTGTCCTTCGGCAATTCGGGCCTGCTGCTGTCGGCAAGTCCGTTGGCCTTCATCGTGGAAAATTTCGGCTGGCGCGCCGGCTACTGGACCGCGGCAGCAGCGGCCGTGGTGGTTGCCGTGCTGGTCACGGTCATCGTGCCGGTGGCGCGTCCGGAGGGCGAGCAGCGGGCACTCGGGGCTGAAATGGCCTCGGTGCTGCGCCTCGGCGTGTCGCGGGCAGTGCGGGGCATCATCATTCTCGCTTTCGTGTCGCTGGCCATGCAGCTCGTGTTGCGCGGACTCTGGGCCGGGCCCTGGTTGATGACGATCAAGGGCTTGTCGCGGATCGAGGCCGGGCATGTGCTGCTGCTGTTCACGCTCGCGCTGGTGGTTGCGCCGGCGGTGGCCGGTATCATCGACCGCAAGCTGGCGCATCGTCGCGTGGTGCTGCTTACACTTCATCTGGTCGCCGCCGTTCTGCTGCTGACCATGGCGCTCGGTGCACCCGGCTACCCGCTCGCAGTGCTGCTCGGTGTCCCGCTGCTGCCGGTGGCCATCGACAGCATATTGCTGGTGACATTCGGCTTCCTCGTCTCCATGCAGCCGCTGATCTACGCGATGGTCCGCCAGGCGGTGGCACCCGAAAATATCGGCAAGGCGCTGTCTGCAGCCAATCTGGCATTTTTCCTGGGCACGGCAGTGATGCAGTCGATCACCAGCCCGGTTGCGGCCTATTGGGGGCTGCCGGCCGTGCTGATCGTCATGGCGGTATGTCTGGCTGTTGGCGCCCTGATCTTTTTTGCTCTGACACGGCCTTCGGTGGTGCGCGCGAAAGTGTGAAGAGGTCGCATCGCCATCGCCTTCAAGTTGCTGGTGCCGCGCATTTGCTTGTGATCAGATACGTTGTGACGCGGCGATGACGCCGCGAACAGTAGATTTGCAGAAGGAGGATGAACTTGCCTTTCTTCGTCAAAGGGACTGACACGTCCGGCACCGTTTCACTCCGCCGCGAGAATGCTGCGGGCGCCGTCAAGAAGGCCAAGGAGCTGCTCGAAGACGGCAGCTGGGACATCGAGATCACCAGTCCCGACGGACTGGTCTATCCGCTCGCCGAATTCGAGGCGATCCAGGATGCGCCATCGGCGACCAAGCACTGACTGACGGATTGTCTCGCGAGTGGCTGCGCCGGATCTCATTCTCCATCACTATCCGCGTTCGCCATTCGCCGAGAAAATCCGGGTCGTGTTCGGATTGAAGGGGCTGCGCTGGCGCTCGGTGGAGCAGCCGCGCATGGCGCCGAAGCCGCAATTGGTGCCGCTGACCGGCGGCTATCGCCGCATTCCCGTTCTGCAGATCGGTGCTGATGTCTATTGTGACACGCGGCTGATTTGCGCTGAGCTCGAACGGAGATGTCCGGCTGCCACGCTCTATCCGCCTGGCACGGGCGGGCTCGCCGATATGATCGCCGGCTGGGCCGATCAGGCGCTGTTCGCGACGGCGCTGGGTCTCGTTTTCGGTATCCATGGCGATCGCTTTCCGCCGGAATTGCATGCCGACCGGGCAAGCTTCACTGCCGGGAAGTTCGACGGCTGGGACAGCGAGAAGATGCGTCCGCGCGTGCCGTCGTTGCGCGACGAACTTCGTCTTCAACTGCGATGGATCGATCGCAGTCTCGGCGAAGCTGGTCCCTTCATTCTCGGCTCAGCGCCATCGCTGGCCGATGTCGCCGTCTATCATCCACTCTGGTATCTGCGCAGTAATCTCGGCGAGGCCGAAGGCCTCGCCGCGCATCCCCGCGTGCTGGACTGGATGGATCGCATCGCGGCGGTCGGCCATGGCGCGAGCACGCCGCTGTCACCCGATGAAGCACTCGCCATCGCGCGCGCCGCGGAGCCTGATGAGATCGCGGTGGCAGCGACGTCGGACTGGCTGCCCGGCACGCCGATTGCGGTGATGCCGACGGACTGGGGCTTTGATACGGTCACGGGGCAATTTGTGACAGCCGACACGGAGCGTGTCACCCTGCGCAGGGACGATCCCGAGATCGGGAGCGTGGTGGTCCACTTCCCCCGCAACGGTTTTGCGATCACGCCGGCTTGAGACGGAAGATTCTGATACCTCTGGAATTGCCGAACTAAAGATGGACGACTAGTCTACGAAGAAGACGGGCGCGCTCCGTGCCTGCTTTGGGGGCTGACGATGATCTATGTCGTTGGGTTGTTGTTGGGAGTGGTCACCGGCTTGCGCGCCATGACGGGGGCAGCGGCGGCGAGCTGGGCTGCCTATCTCGGCGTCATCAATGTTTCCGGCACCTGGCTCTCGTCTCTCAGCTCGTCATGGGCCGTTGCGGTCTTCTCCATTCTCGCCATCGTCGAACTCGTCACCGATCAGCTGCCCTCCACACCCAGCCGCAAGGTGCCCGTGCAATTCGGCACCCGCATCGTGCTCGGTATCATCGCCGGCATCGCGGTGGCGGGTCCGGCGAACTGGCTGCTTGGCGCCGCCGCGGGCGGCATCGGTGCGGTCATCGGCACGCTCGGTGGTGCCCATCTGCGCGGGCAACTCGCGGCGCATTTCGGGAAGGATGCGCCCGCCGCGCTCATCGAGGATGCGGTTGCCGTGATCGGCGCCATTGTCATCGTGCTGGCGCTGAAATGACCCGGGCTTTCGACGCAATCATCATCGGCGCCGGCCAGGCCGGTCCGTCGCTGGCCGGCCGTCTCGCCGCAGCGGGGCAGCAGGTCGCGATCATCGAGCGCCATCTGTTCGGCGGCACCTGCGTCAATACCGGCTGCAAGCCGACCAAGACCCTGGTCGCCAGCGCCTATGCCGCCCATCTCGCCCGTCGCGGTGCCGACTATGGCGTGATGATCGATGCGCCCATACGGATCGACATGCAGAAGGTTCGGGCGCGCGCCGACAAGGTGATCGTGGACTCGCGCAGCGGCGTCGAAGGCTGGCTGCGCAACATGAAGAACTGCACGGTGTTCGACGGCCATGCGCGTTTCGAATCCGCGACCACGGTTCGCGTTGGCGATGATCTGCTGACCGCGCCAAAGATCTTCATCAATGTCGGCGGCCGACCCGCGATACCTGATTTTCCCGGCGTCAATGACGTGCCGTATCTCACCAATAGCGGCATGCTGAAGCTGGACCGCGTGCCGAAGCATCTGGTGGTGGTCGGCGGCAGCTATATCGGTCTCGAATTCGCGCAGATGTTTCGCCGTTTCGGCGCTGAAGTGACGGTGGTGGAGAAGGGGCCGCGCCTGGTCTCGCGCGAGGATCCGGATATGTCCGAACTGATCCGCGAGATACTGGAGGCTGAGGGCCTTCATATCCGCACCAGCGCCGAATGCATCACGTTCAAGCCGCATCCCGATGGCGTCGCCGTCGGTGTCGATTGCACTGAAGGCGCGCCGGAGGTGATCGGCAGCGACGTGCTGCTGGCGGTCGGCCGCCGTCCCAACACCGACGACCTGGGGCTCGACAAGGCTGGCGTCACCGTGGATGCGCGGGGCTATATCGAGGTGGATGACAGTCTTGCGACCCGTGTGCCTGGCGTCTATGCAATGGGCGATTGCAACGGCCGCGGGGCTTTCACGCATACGGCCTATAATGATTTCGAGATCATTGCCGCCAATCTGCTCGATGGCGCAGGCCGCAAGGTGAGCGATCGCATTCCCGGTTACGCGCTGTTCATCGATCCGCCGTTCGGTCGCGTCGGCATGACGGTGACGCGGGCGAAGGCCACGGGCAGAAAGCTGCTAATCGGCGAACGGCCGATGAAGAATGTCGGCCGCGCGGTGGAAAAGGGCGAGACGCTGGGCAAGATGCAGGTGATCGTCGATGCCGAAACGAAGAAAATTCTCGGCGCTGCGATTCTCGGCACATCAGGCGACGAAGCCATTCACGGCATTCTCGACATCATGAATGTCGGCGCCGAGTATACGGAACTGCAATGGGCGGTTCCGGTGCATCCCACGGTATCGGAATTGATCCCGACACTGCTGGGCGACATGAAGCCCGCTTAAGCGAGCTGGAACTTGAATGCGGCCATCAAGGTCAGCAGCGTGGTGCCGCAGGCGCCGCTGACGATGGCCATATTGACGACGCTGCCGGTGGCCGTGCGCAGAACGGCGAAAGCCGGATGAACCGTGTCGTTGCTCTCCGCCTTTTTGCGCGGAGCCGCTTTCTTCTTCGCTGCCATGTGATGATCCCCAAAGAGACGGGTCAGGCCGTTGACCGACCTGACCCTGACGCCTTCCCTGCCGAGGTTCGTCCCTCGATCATGCAGGGATCATCGCATGAACCTGGGCTGAACTGCTTAAGGGACTTGGTGAATCGAATCTCACCGGATTCGATGGTTTACGAATTTCAGCGGTCTTTCTTCGCGATGATCCGGTCCGAAAACCGGGCCCCACTTTTCGGGATCATGCGCTAGATGGTCCGCCCACCGTCCACCGGCAGGATCACGCCGGTCAGGAATTCGGATTCTTCGCCGGCCATATAGACGCAGGCATTGGCGATATCCGACGGGCGCGACATGCGGCCGAGCGGAATGGTGCCGATGAATTTGGCGCGATTCTCCGGTGTGTCAGGCACGCCCATAAAGGCTTCCAGCAGGCCGGTTTCGCCCATCACCGGTGCGATGCAGTTGACGCGGATGCCATCCGGGGCGAGTTCAACAGCCATGGATTTCGACATCAGGTTCACCGCGCCCTTGGAAGCGTTGTACCAGGTCAGGCCCGGCCGCGGGCGCACGCCAGCCGTGGAGCCGATATTGATGATGCGGCCGCTCTTCTGCTTCTTCATCACGGGCACGCAAGCATTGGTCATGAGGAAGATTGCCTTCACATTGACGTCGAAGACGCGATCGAATTCTTCCTCGGTCACTTCCAGCATCGGCTTGTTGCGAAAAGTCCAGCCGGCATTGTTGACGACCACGTCGAGCTGGCCGAATTTATCGACCGCCAGCTTCACGGCGGCATCCACATCGGCCTTGTTGGCGACACTGCCGCCATGCGCGATCGCGCTGGCGCCGATCTCGTCGGCCACCTTCTTCGCGCCGTCGGCATTGAGGTCGAAGATGACGACCTTGGCGCCTTCGCGCGCATAAGCGCGGGCAATCTCGGCGCCGAAACCGGATGCGCCGCCGGTAACGATGGTGGACAGGCCTTGAAGTCTCATTTGTTTTCTCCCGGATGCCGCGTCGTAACGACGCTTGTCGCAAAGACTAGGATTTCCGACGCTGGCTGGAAAGCTGTGAGGCAGCGCGCGATACGCATCTGCGACGATGTGAACGTGGCTTTGTCGCGCATGGGGGCCATGCAGGAATCAAAAAGGGCGGCCTTACGACCGCCCTTGGTATTCGATTGCAGATGCGCTTTTTATTCCGCGCTGCTGACCAGTCGGAGCTGGGTCCTCTGCTCCATCTGGCTTTGATACGCTGCAACATAGTCTTCGGCCATGCGGCGTGCGCTGAAACGCTTCTCGAAATGCTTGCGGATGGCCACGCGGTCCATATCGGCAAGGCGACCGACGGCATTCACCGCGCTGAGTTCGTCCTCGACGATGAAGCCGGTCAGGCCCTGATCAATGATCTCGGGCACAGAACCGCGATTATAGGCGATCACGGGGGTACCGCAGGCCATGGATTCGATCATCACGAGACCGAACGGCTCGGGCCAATCGATGGGCAACAGCAGGCCGTAGGCGCCAGACAGGAAGTCCGGCTTTTCGCGGTCGCTGATCTCACCGATGAACTCGACCAGCGGGTGATCCATCAATGGCTTCACCACGGCCTCGTAATATTCCTCGTCGGCGCGATCGACCTTGGCGGCGATCTTCAACGGGATACCGGCGCGGATGGCAATTTTGATTGCGCGATCGACACCTTTCTCCGGCGCGATGCGGCCAAGCACCGCCAGATAGCTCGGCTTGACGTCCTGTGGCGTGAGCAGCTGCTCTGGCAGGCCATGATAGATCGTCTTGATGAAATTCGCCTGCGGAACCGGGCGGCGCTGGGCGTCTGAGATCGAGATCACCGGCGCCTTCGAAAAGGTCGTGAAGGTCGGCTGGTGTTCCGGCAGATCGAGACGGCCATGCAAAGTCGTCACAAACGGTGTCGGCTGACGGGAAAACAGCGAGAACGGATAGTAGTCGAGATGGAAGTGCAGGATGTCGAACTCATCGTCGTCGCACTTCTGGCGGACGCGTTCGAGCATCTCCATATGCAGCGCATTCGGATCGCGCACCGACCCGTCGAGGCGAAGTGCCTTCGGCCAGCCGGCATCCAGCTTGGCAGTCGTGTGCGAGTCCCCACTGGCGAACAGCGTCACGTCGTGCCCTTGCGCGACAAGCTCTTCGGTCAACCAGTGGACGACACGTTCAGTGCCGCCATAGAGCTTGGGCGGAACGGCTTCAGTCAGCGGGGCCACTTGCGCGATGCGCATATACATATCTCCCATGTTGGAAGTGAGGGGCTAACGACGTGTGAGCAGTTCAAGCATCGGCTTGCCAGGCGAGGGAACGTTCTCGCAGCTGCGAAGTTCCTTACCCATCTGCGACTTTCATTCACACCACGGTCTTGTTGCTGCCATCACGGTCTTTCAGGTTCGGGAACAAGTGGTGACGGTTGATTGTTGCGCTGAAAAGGCAAGAGCGTGGGGAAATCGCGATTGCATCACTATCATTCGCGGGCGGAGTCGCTGCCCGTCGATTTCATCCTTGCCTTTCAAGGGGTTTAGTAACGCACATGGATTATCTCTCCGGATATGCGCACCGCCCTTTCGCGTTTGTGATGCGATACATCAGAATGCGAGCGCTCTCGCATTCCATCATTATTCTCGCCATCCTGGGCGCGGTTGCCTGTTCGGTGGGCACCCAGTACGGCATTAAAAATCTCGTCGATGGTCTCTCTGCCGGGCCGTCCAACGCCGGCACGCTGATCTGGTGGGCATTCGGAATCCTGATTGCACTGATCACGGCCGACATGTTCCTGTGGCGCGTCGCGGGCTGGATCGCGAGCTACACATTCGTCAATGTCACCGGCGATCTCAGGCGCGATATTTTCCGCCATCTCACGGGACATGCCCCGAACTACTTTACGGATCGCCTGCCAGGTATGCTGACGAGCCGGATCACGGCCACGTCGAATGCGGTTTTCACCATCGAGAACATGTTCATCTGGAACGTGATGCCGCCCATCGTCGCGACATTTGCCGCGATTCTGCTGATCGGCACCGTCAGCCTGCCGATGGCAGCCGGCTTGACTGTCGTTGCGGGTGGGATCGTCGTCCTGATGTTCAAGATGGCGGCCGCCGGCAAGAGCCTGCACAACGATTTCGCCGACAAGGCTGCGTCAGTCGATGGCGAGATGGTCGATGTCGTCAACAATCTCCCGCTTGTTCGCGCGTTCTGCGGGCTGAATTTCGAACACAAGCGTTTCGACAACACGGTCGATCGCGAGCTGAATGCGCGCGGGCGCAGCCTGCGCTACCTGGAGCGGCTTCGGGTCGTCCATGCCGCTATCACCGTCGTCCTCACCATCGGCCTGCTCGGCTGGGCCATCATGCTCTGGCAGCGTGGCGGCGCATCGACCGGCGAAGTGGTGTTGATCTGTACGCTCGGTATTTCGATCCTCCACGCGACGCGAGACCTCGCCGTCGCACTGGTGGACGTAACCCAGCATATCGCACGCCTTTCCGAAGCCGTGGCGACATTGCTGGTCCCGCACGAGCTGCGCGATCATCCGGAAGCCGAACCGCTGGTGAAATCAGGCGCGGCGATCGCTTTCAACAATATCTCGTTCCAGTATCCCGGCGGCCAGAAAGTCTTCGATGAGTTCACCTTGCGGCTCAATGCAGGCCAGCGTGTCGGTCTCGTCGGCCAGTCAGGCGGCGGTAAGTCGAGCCTGTTCGTTCTGCTGCAGCGCTTCTACGATGTGCAGGAAGGTCATATCAGCATCGACGGGCAGGATATCTCACGTGTGACCCAGCAGAGTCTTCGTCACGCCATCTCGGTCGTACCGCAGGATATCTCGCTGTTCCATCGGTCGATCCTCGAAAATATCCGCTATGGCCGCCCGAATGCGACCGACGAGGAGGTGATGCGTGCGGCCATCGATGCGCGTTGCGATTTCATCGAGCAGTTGCCGGAAGGCTTGAACACCATGGTCGGCGATCGCGGTGTCAAGCTGTCCGGCGGTCAGCGCCAGCGTATCGCGATCGCGCGTGCCTTCCTCAAGGATGCGCCGATCCTGCTGCTTGACGAGGCCACGGCCGCCCTCGACAGCGAGTCGGAAGAGGCCATCCGCGAGGCACTGGCGCGGCTGATGCGCGGTCGCACCGTGATCGCCATCGCCCATCGTCTGGCGACGCTGCGGAATTTCGACCGCGTGGTCGTGCTGCGCAGCGGCAAGATCATCGAGGACGGCAAGCCAGATCTCCTGATGCAGGGTCAGGGCCCGTATCGCGAACTGGTGACGCAGGAAATGAGCCGGCTGGCCGCCCACGCGGCCTGACGACTCAGCTAACCTGCACGATGCGTTCCCGCATGCGTATCGCCATGTCCATTCAACTGGCCGAGGTCACCCATGCCCGTCAAAGCTGCCGCTGCCGCCACCCGCGAAGCGCTCGCTGATCAGAAAGTCGTCGAGTCGCCGTTCTATATCCCGATGACCGGTCCGGCCTCACGGCCGCGGCGTGCGCTGAAGCACGATGACACATTCGCGGTGCTCGATAGTCACGGCGATATCGGCGCATCCGCGGGGGGGCCGGATGGACTGTTCAACAAGGATACGCGCTATCTCGCGCGGCTCGAACTCGCGCTGAACGACGTCCAGCCGCTTCTGCTCGGCTCCAATTTGCGGGACGACAATTCATCGCTCACGATCGATCTCACCAATCCAGATATCTATCGCGATGGCCGGATCATCCTGCAGAAAGACATGCTGCATGTCGTACGCACCGTCTTCCTGTGGCGCGGTGCCGCCTATCAACGCATCGGCCTGCAAAATCATGGTAACGAGCCCGCCAGCTTCGATCTGACGCTGTGCTTCGACAATGATTTTGCCGACCTGTTCGAGGTGCGCGGCGAGAGGCGCAAGCATCGCGGCGTCGCAACCAGCCGGCTGGTCGATCCCAGCCACGTTGCGCTTGAATATACCGGCCTCGATGGAAAGCCGCTGCGGACGATGATGTATTTCGATCCGCGCCCGACGCAGCTGTCGGCGAACAAGGCGACTTATCATTTCGATCTCGGTCCGCAGGAAGTGACATCGCTCTTCGTGGCCGCCAGTTGCAATGTGGAAGTCGACCACAAGCCGGTGCCGTTTCTTCGCGGCCTGCTGGCGCATCGCCGCGAGATGCGCAATTTCAGCAAGGGCGCGACCACCATCGAGACCTCGAATGACATCTTCAACGAGGTGCTCTGTCAGGCCATGGGCGATCTCAATATCCTCATGACCAACACCCCGCAGGGACGTTATCCCTATGCGGGTATCCCCTGGTATTCGACCACGTTCGGGCGCGATGGCCTGATCACTGCGCTGCAAATGCTATGGATCGATCCGCGGGTGGCGAAAGGCGTTCTGTCGCGCCTTGCCGCCTTCCAGGCGAAGAATGTCGATCCGCTCAATGACGCCGAGCCCGGCAAGATCCTGCATGAGATGCGCGGCGGCGAAATGGCGGCGCTGCGCGAAGTGCCGTTCGCGCAATATTACGGAAGTGTCGATTCGACGCCGCTCTTCGTGCTGCTTGCAGGTCTCTATGTCGAGCGCACCGGCGATGAAGACACGTTGCGTGAACTATGGCCCGCGATCGAAGCTGCGCTGAAATGGATCGACGGACCGGGTGACCCCGATGGCGACGGTTTTGTCGAATATCAGCGGGCCACCGAGCAAGGGTTGCAGAACCAGGGCTGGAAGGATTCGTATGACGCGATCTTCCATGCTGATGGCAAACTTGCCGAAGGCAATATCGCGCTCGCTGAAGTGCAGGGCTATGTTTATGCGGCGAAACATCTCGCCGCGCGAATGGCGCTGCGGCTGGAAATGCCGGGACGCGCCGAGCAGCTCGAGGCGGAGGCGCAGCAACTGGCCGATCGGTTCGAAGCGGCGTTCTGGTGCGAGGAAATCGGCACTTATGCGCTGGCGCTCGACGGTGCAAAGCTGCCTTGTGTCGTTCGCTCGTCGAATGCGGGCCAGTTGCTGTTCACGGGCATCGTGCGCGAGGAACGCGCGCGCATGGTCGCGGCGGATATGATGCGGCCGCATTTCTTCACCGGCTGGGGCATCCGCACCATCGCGCGCGGCGAGGCCCGGCATAATCCGATGTCCTATCACGACGGCTCGATCTGGCCGCATGACAATGCACTGATTGCGCTCGGCTTCGCGCGCTATGGACTGAAGCACTCGGTCGAAGCCGTGTTCAAGGGATTGTTCGATACGGCGACCTATATGGATCTGCGTCGCCTGCCGGAGCTGTTCTGCGGCTTCCAGCGCGAGAAGCGCCGCGGGCCGACGCTCTATCCTGTCGCCTGTGCGCCGCAAGCCTGGGCCAGTGCAACGCCGTTCACGCTGCTGGAGGCGGCGCTCGGGATCGAGTTCGACATCGCACGTGGTGAAATTCGCTTCCGTGATCCGCGCATGCCGTCATTCCTGCAACATGTGATCTTGCGCGATGTACGACTCGGCGAGTCCAGCGTCGATCTGTGCCTGCGCAAACATAATGACGACGTGTCGCTCGAGGTGCTTCGCAGCCGCGGGCAGATCCGGGTTTCGATCGTGTTGACGCATTGATGTTTATGCTTCGCTGCTGCGCGTTGCGTCAGCAGCAAGCCTGAGTGAGGAACTGTCCATGCCCGCAATCCGCCTTTTTGCCGGACTGCTTGCTGTCTTGATGACAACCAGTGCTGCCGTCGCGGCAGATGCGCCTGTGCCATCATCCGAGGCCGGCGCTAAACAGGCACAGGCCGCGCAACCGGAAACGGTGCCGGCCGACAAACCGGAAGCGGCAACGTCGCAGCCAGCGCCTTCGCCGGCGCAGGGCAATCCATCGCCGCCGCCGCAAGCGGCCGTGCCGCCTGCCGCGAACGAGCCGGTCAAGCCGGCCGCTCCGCCAAAGGCAGAGAATGCCCCTGCAGTCATGCCGCCGGCGGCCAAGCCGCCATCGGTGACGGTGATCGATGCCTTCGATGCGAAAGGCATTCTCGGCCGCGATGTGCGCAGCCCCGCCAGCGAGAATATGGGCCGCATTGCTGATGTCATTGTCGATCGGGCCGGACAGGTGCGAGCCGCCGTGATCGATTTCGGCGGATTCCTCGGCGTAGGTTCACGCAAGATCGTGGTCGACTGGGCCGCGCTGCATTTCTGGAACGTTGCCGACAAGACCGCAAGCATCACGCTCGACCTGACGCGCGAGCAGGTGCGTGCCGCGCCGGAATACAAGGATGACCAGCCGATCGTCGTACTTGGCGCGTCCGGCACGCTGACGCCTCTCAAGTTTCCGCCCATCACCATGCAGGAGCGATAATTGGCCGTTCAGGCGCCCACGCGTGCTGTTGATCGTACCGGCCCCGAGACCGAGGCCGTGCCGGAAGTCGCGTGCGCGCCCGGCATCGCGCCGGAGCCCGGTGACAAGAAGCCCGATCAGCGTTCGCCGGAGCCCTCGAAGCAGAGTCTGCGTGGCCTCGACTGGTTCATCTTCTTCCTTGCCGATGTGCAGACCGGCTTTGGTCCGTTCGTGGCGGTCTATCTGACCACCCAGAAATGGACTCAGGTGGAGATCGGCTTCGTATTGTCGATCGGTGGCGTGGTCGCGCTGCTTGGCCAGATTCCCGGCGGCGCGATCGTCGATGCCGTCCGCTCGACGCGTCTGGTCGTGGGAGCGGCGGTCATGGCGATTGCCTGTTGTGCGCTCGCTTACGCGGCAGCACCGATTTTCCCGGTCGTGGTCACGGCGGCGACACTGCATGCGATGGCTAGCTGCGTGCTCGGTCCAGCGATTGCTGCGATGAGTCTGGGCCTGGTCGGGCCGATGCGGATCGGCGAACGGCTCGGCCGCAATGCCCGCTTTGCGTCGCTCGGCAACGGCGTCGCAGCCGCGGTCATGGGCACCTGCGGTTATCTGCTGTCGAGTCGCTCGGTTTTCATCGTGACGTTCCTGCTCGCGATTCCGGTGCTCTATGCGTTGTCCCGCATCCGCCATCAGGAGATTGATCCGGCACGTGCTCATGGCCAGGCGGCGGAGCAGGCAGAGAGCAGCCCGCCATTCCGCTTCCGCGATCTCGTCCGTCAGAAGCCACTGCTGATCTTCGCTGGCGCAGTGCTGCTGCTGCAGCTCGCGAACGCAGCGATGCTGCCATTGATGGCCGGTGTGGTGACCACGCGGTCGGCCGACTGGGCGCCTGCGCTCATCGCCTTTTGCATCGTCGTGCCTCAGGCCTTTGTGGCAGCAACGTCGCCCACGGTCGGCCGCAAGGCGCAGCAATGGGGGCGTCGCCCGCTGTTGCTGGTCGCCTTCTCCGCGCTCGCCATTCGCGGGCTGCTGTTCTCGGTAGTGACTGATCCGTTCGCGCTGGTAGCGGTACAGATTTTCGACGGCATCACAGCAGCAGTTTTCGCAGTGATGATCCCGCTGATCGTCTCTGACATCACCTTCGGTCGCGGACGTTTCAGCCTCGCCCAGGGCATTGTCGGCACGGCGACCGGTATCGGCGCCTCACTCAGCACCGTCACGGCTGGCTATGTGGCGGACAAGCTCGGTGCGCCCATTGCCTTTATCGGCCTGTCCTGCGTCGCAGCGCTTGGCTTCCTGCTCATCCTGCTGGTGATGCCGGAGACCAAACGCGATCACGCCGAATCCGGTCGGTCCTAAGGCGTCACGCTTTCGCCGAGATAGTTGAGGGCGGCGGTGACGCCGCCCTTGCCGTGCGGAATACCGAGCGCCTGCAGGCCCATTTCCACCACGCCGAGCGTGCCGAGGATCATCGGCGCATTGACGTGCCCCATATGGGCGATGCGAAATGCCTTGCCGTTGAGGTCGCCAATGCCGACGCCGAGAATGACACCGCACTTCTCGCGGCAGTAAGCGAGCAGCGGCGCCGGATCTGCCATCTTGATGGTTGTGACGGTGTCGGCACGCTCTTTCGCTTCAGTGATGTTGAAGCTGAGAACGCCGCCTTCAGCCCACACCGCCACGGCGCGGCGCACCGCTTCGGCGAGCAGGCGATGTCGCTGAAACACATTGTCCAGCTTCTCGTCGAAGATCATGTCCAACGCTGCGCGTTGCGCGAACATCAGATGCACCGGCGCTGTGCCGGAATGCTTCTGATAATGTTCGTTGCCGTCGCGTTCGGTCCAGTCGAAATAGGGCGTCCGCAGGCCCGCCGACTTGTGCGCCTCGCGCGCACGATCATTGGCCGCGACAAAGCCAAGGCCGGGCGGCGTCATCAGTCCCTTTTGCGAGGCAGACATCGCCACATCGATGCCCCAGGCATCCATCTCGAACGGCATGCATCCGAGCGATGCGACGGCGTCGACCATGAAGAGCGCTGGGTGGCCGGCGGCCTTGATCGCCTTGCCAATGGCTTCGATGTCGTTATAGGCGCCGGATGCGGTGTCGATCTGCACCGCGAATACGGCCTTGATCTTGTGCTCGGTATCGTGCCGCAGCGCTGCTTCGACCTCGGCCGGGCGGATTGCGCGATTCCAGTCACCCTTCAGGCTCTGGACCTCGACGCCCATGAGGCGCGCGGCATTGCCCCAGCCAACAGCGAAACGTCCGCTTTCCAGCACCAGGATCTTGTCGCCGCGCGACAGCACATTGGTGAGTGTTGCTTCCCAGGCCCCATGGCCGTTGGCGATGTAGATATAGGTCTTGCCCTTGGTCGCGAACACGGTGCGAAGGTCATCCAGTAACCCATAGGTCAGCTGCACCATGGCGTCGGAATAGATATCGAGCGGCGGGCGATGCATCGCGCGCAGCACTTCGTCCGGCATTGTGGTGGGGCCGGGGATGGCAAGAAATTCACGACCTGCGCGAACGACCATTTTCTGTCCTTGTTATCGTTGTCGGCCACCGTCGCATGGTGGGCGACACAAATCAAAATGACGATGCCGTCAATGTGTCGATGTCGGGCCGATCACATTGGCAACGGCGCGGAAGATCTGGTCCTTGATTTCCGTCGCGGCCGGGCTCGGGATTGTCTCCGGTGGCTCCGTGCGTTTGGCGCAGCCGACCACGAGGCGCTGGATCCAGATTTCACCATCGGTGTAATACAGATCGCCGCCGCCATTGCGGCCGGCGACGGTGGGACCAACACCAGTGACTTGATACCTGGCTTCCACCATGCCTGCTTTTTCGAGATCGCCGGCGAGCAGCGCGCGCTCGGCGTCGATATCCGCAGCGATGTGGTGGGTGATGGCGCCGGTGTATCGGCTCACGCCGACGCTGCGGTCGAAAGTGGCATCACCGAGCCAGACCGGGCGATCTTCCTGCCCTTTGTCCAGCACCAGCCACAGGCGCACGTGATGGCGGCGGTCGGGGCTGATGCCTGACGGCTTTTCGAAAGCGAGATCTTCGCGGCGGCCGAGATAGACGAGGGGCGAGACCGGTGCATTGTGATAGGGGCGATCGAGCAGCACGCTCCCAATGATCTCGATCGATGATTTCAGGGTGACGGGATCGGCAGGATACCAGCCTGCGGCATGCATGGCGCAGATGACGTCCTTCCTGTCGCCGATCAGGCCGACATTGATGGGATCGCCGGGAATGCCCTGTGGGGTCATGGTGGTCATCGGCATGCCGGCGAGCGACTTCTGGTGCTCATAATGCGTCCAGAGTTCAGGCAGCAGCAGATACGCAATCCCGCCATAGATGATCGCGGCAAGCAGGGTCAGTCGCAGCGCACGATAGGTTCGGCTGCGGCGCTGCTGTTCGACGATGGGATGGCTGTCTGGCTGGTCCAAGATCTCGCCCATGAGGGAATCGCGGGCGGACCCTGCCACGTCGGCGCCGCGATGTCATCGCCAAGCCGGTCAGATCAGCGGCGAGTCTCGCGGCAACCGGCTGCTTCGGCCTCTTCTTTAGAGCAAAACCAGCGCGTGCCCTTGCTGACCCGCATCTTGATCTTGGCATACCAGCGGCTTTCCGGGGTATGATAGATGCAGACGCCGGCGCGATTGACATTTCCCTTGATCCGGCAGGTCGGCGAGGGGGCGGTGGCGCCGGAAGCCGACGCAAACAGGATCGGCAATGTCTCGGGCTTTGGCTTGATGGCACCCAGGGTGCCGGCCTTCTTGTTGCGCACGCGCCATTCCCAGGGCGCAACAAACGCGCCGGTCCACAGCCCCACCTGCGCTTCGCGGGCCGTTTTCTCATCGGCATCGTACATCCGTGAGTAACGCACATAAGCGAGCGCCCATCCGCTCTTCACGAGCCACTGCGCGACGTCCTCGCCATCAGCCTCGCATTTGGCGACGGCACGGCCGAAACGATCGGTGCGTTGTGTGCGGCAAGTCCACGTCTTGTCGCTCGTGCGCGCGACCAGCGCATCGTGTGCGGCGATGCCGCAATTCCAGCGCTCGCCATTGGCGTTGAGGCACAATTGATCGAGGCCGGGCGCATCAGATCCCACGAGACGGATACGCACATTGCCGATGGTCACCTGATTGGCATCGCGGATTTTCGGCACACCCGTCACATCGGCAGCTTCGGCCAATGTCGGCAGGCTGAGAAGGACGAGAGCGAGGCAGAGCAGGCGAGTCATGCGCATGAGGCCTTGGAATTGCAACATCGTGACAATCATCGGACGACAGTGCCGATATTTCGTCGAAGACACCAGTGCGTCATCGATAGATTGTCTCAACTCCGCGCGAGCATGAGCGATCAACGCCTCTGCATCGCAGTCCGCGCCAGCGCGAGACCCATGAGCACGAAAGCCGAGGTGACCTCGGGCCCTCCGACCAGAATGCGGGTCGGGGTTTTCATCTTGTTCCATTCATAGGCTTTGAACGGGCCTTTGCGACCGCCTTCGCCATGGCTGCGGATGATGCATTGCAGCGCGGGCGTGAACAGAGCGATCTCGCCGCCGAGATGGCCGAGTGCGATCAGGGCAAGCGCGGCATCGAAAGCGTTCATCTCGCGGGCGATCAGCTCATCGGCGACATAGGCAAGAATGTGCGGCTTGATGAATTCGAAGGTGTTGTCGGGATCGAGCTTGCGCTGCGTGTCATCCGGCAGCGCGCGGAATGCTGCGTAGCAGCGGCCGAAATAGGCGCAGTAGAGCTCGGGCAGATAATAGATGTGCGACCTGGGCTCCGCGAACGCACCGGATTCAACGAGCCGTCGCTGAAAGCCGATGATCCGATGCACGGTCTCCAGCCGCTTCGGTGTTTCCACCACCTGCCAGCGCGCGCAGTTGCGGAAGGATACTTCCAGCACGTCGAGATTCAGCGTCGGATCGAGATCGTTGCCATACGGACGCTGACCGGCGAGGTTGTCGATCCAGGTGGCGATGGCGCCGTCGTAGTTGATGTTGTCGTTGATCGGCACCGTGACCAGGGGTTCGTTGGCGCCCTCGTTGACCTGATAGCCGGCATAGAAATCAAGCAGTGGCTGATCGAGGATGGGGTCATTCGATCCTGCCTGCGTTGCCGCGGAAAACGAGCAGGCCGTCGTATCGCAATCCGGAACATAGATGCCGAAGCCGAGATCCTGCTTGATCTGTGCGAAGAATCGGCTGAAGCGCGGATGCGGCGGCGGCGCCAGCGCGGTGATGACATGAACGCTGCTGCCATCATGCGACTTCACCTCCTCGCGTGAGGTGACGAGGCAGAATTCGATCATCGCATCGATGGCGCGGCGTGATCTTGCCGTCTGCTCCTGCGTCGGCAAGCCGGTTTCCTCGAACGCCAGCAGCGCTTCGGTGAAGAAGGCATCGTAGTAAGCCGAGCGATGGCGGATCTGCACCGGCTCCCACATGGGCTCGGCGATCCCGGTCCAGGGCGGATTGATCAGCCTCCCGGCCGGCGACCGTGCGATGAAGATGCGAGCGAGCGTGAACAGCAGGGTCGAGTTCTTGTAGCCGCGGGCATTCAGCCCGGTGAGTGCCATCAGGAATTCACGGCCATGCATGTCGGGGTCGCCGATCAGGTTGAAAGCCGCATAGGTCGGGATGAAGCCGTTCCTGTCGAACGACCTCAGCAGGTGCTGGCCGCAACTGCGGATGACTTCGTCGATCTCGCCGACTGATATGGATGCCCCATTCGCCGGTGCCTTAGGCGGGGCCGGGTGCTCCAGATTTACGGTATCGAGCAACTCGGCTACTGGGCGACCGATGGCCTCCCAATCCGGTTCGGCGTCGTCCCGGGCAGCGGTCAGGGCATCCTGCAAGGCCTTGAAGCGGGCGGGATCGCGCAATTCAGGCAGGCCGGCCCGCCGCAGCAGCGGCCGCAGGGCCGGGTTGCCGAGCGCCGTATTGTAGAATTTGATGATATGCGCGTCGCCGGTATCAGAGCGCCTGAGAATGGGATCGCAAAGGTCGTAAAGGGTAGGTCCGTTTTTCCGGACGGTGAGCGCATCAAAGGCGGCGCGGGCCAGATAGGTCACAGTCATGAAGCATCTTTCGGTGCGACGTCCGCGCACGTCTGGAAATTGACCGCCGCCAAATGCGCCGAAAACTCTGCCGACACCTGCAAGCCCTTGAAATCCAGCATGAATCGATCGGAAATTCAATTGTCCGGCGCGCAAGGCGGTTTCCGTTGCGTCAGTAACCCTGTCTTAAACGGAGCCCTTTACCCGTTGCTCCGTTGACCCTGACGGGTTAACAGCGGGTTCGCTGCGGTGCCGCAAATTGAGCGTATTTGATGCTCATTGGTCTGGCACCCCGTCAAACCTAGTCAGACGTCCACGCGACCAATTGGTTGCGCGTGAATGATGAGCAGGAAACCATCGTAATGACCGTAGGGCAGTTTCGCGTATCTCGACGCTCGATCACCCTGACCGTGGCTTTTGCCGGTCTGGTGTCGCTGGCGCTCGGTGCCCATGCCGCTCTGAACAAGCATGTGATGGATTCCGCGCGCGCTGCCGTCGGTTTGGAGACCACCCAAAGCATTCCGAACAGCTCGCGTCTGGCTCTGGTCATCGGCAATGGTCATTATCCCGATGCAGGCTCGCCGCTGCGCCAGCCGATCAATGATGCACGCGCCGTGACCCATGCGCTGCGTCAGGATGGTTTTGACGTCGATGTCGTCGAGGATGCCACGCGCGATGACATGACCCGCGCAGTGGAGCGGCTGAAGAACAAGATCAAGCCCGACAGCACCGTGATGTTGTATTTCGGCGGCTATGGCGTGCAGGTCGGCCGCCAGAGCTTCATGATCCCCGTCGACGCCGCGATCTGGCGTGAGCGCGACGTCCGCCAGCAGGGCATGAGTGTCGAGTCCGTGCTGGACGTGATGAAGGAACGCGGTGCGCAGGCCAAGCTGGTGGTGCTCGATGCATCTCGCCGCAATCCGTATGAGCGCCGCTTCCGCGCCTATTCGCGCGGCCTCGCGCCGATCGACGTGCCGGAGAAGGCGCTGATCCTCACTTCGGCGACGCCCGGCAAGGTTGCCGATGATGCCGCGGGCCAGAACAGTCTGCTCGCGACCGAGTTTCTGAAAAGCCTGAAGGCCAAGCCGGCCAGTGCAGAGGCCGTGTTCAGGAATACCCGGACTGCCGTCACCCGTGTTTCCGACGGTGATCAGGTCCCTGCCGTATCATCGTCGCTTGTGGACGAGGTGACGTTCGGCGCCGCTGCCACCACCGCTCGCGCTGGCAGCTAGAAGCGGGCGCTTTACTTACCTGTCGTCAGTGTCACCGGCCGCACCGGATCGCCTTCGCGCAGCAGGGCGCCAGCGCGTGCGACGACGATATCGCCTTCATTGAGGCCTTCGCGAACCTCGACCTGGCCACCTGACAGCAGTCCGACTTCGACACGGCGCGTTTCGATCCGATGACGCCGCACGACCTGCACCACGGTGCCGCCTGAACTGTACAGGATCGCGGTGAGCGGCAATGCGATGCCGCAGCTTTCTCCGGTCTTGATCATGGCGCGCGCATAGGAATTGGTCATCAGCCGGCGCGGCAAATTGAGTCCGATCACCACTTGTCCAAGCTGGCTGTTCGGCTCAACCGACGACGCAACGCGGCGGACCTTGGCATCGAGTTCGCCGATTCCGATTACCTTGACCTTGGCGGTCTGATCGACCTTGAGCTTTGGCAGGTCGCGTGTCGGCACCTGGCCGATAAAGTCGAACTCGCTGCGCGAGATGATGCTGAACAGCGCCTCACCGCGGCCGGAGGCGATCGATCCCACCACGGCGGTCGAGGCGCTGACGAGGCCGGCCACGGTCGCCTGAAGCTGGACCGAGCTGCCGTCCGGTGAGGTCAGCCTCGCGAGGATCTGGCCCGCGGTGACGGTCTCGCCGGCGTCGACCATCACTTCCGCGACTTTCATGCCGGGCCGATCCGGGCGGATCGAAACCTCTTCGCGCGGCAGCAGCAAGCCCGCCACATCGACGATATCCGCGAAGCACTGCTTGGGTGCTGCCAGCACGGTCACCGCTGCGCCCTTGGCGATATCGGCCTCGTCAGCAGCAAAGCCCGGTGTTGTAGTCGAGCAGAGTGCGGTGGCGAGCAGAAGACGCTTCAACATGGCGGTCGACCGTTTCGTGAAGGGGAGGTGGAGCGCGATCATTGTTCAGCCTGTCCGTGCCCGGTTTGCGGATGATCGCGATCTTCCTCGCCGCTCGACACCAGCAATTTGCGGCCAAAACGCCACGACAGACTGCCCACATCGTCCATCATCAGGAACATGGCCGGCACGAAGATCAGCGACAGCAGTGTCGAGAAGATCAGGCCGCCGATCACGGCCAGCGCCATTGGCGAGCGGAATTCGCCGCCCGCGCCCCATGCCAGTGCGGACGGCATCATGCCGGCGGCCATGGCGATGGTGGTCATCACGATCGGCCGTGCGCGCTTCATGCCGGCATCAATGATAGCGACCTCGCGCGGCTTGCCTTCGCGGATCGCTTCCACGGCGAACTCTACCAGCATGATGGCGTTCTTGGTCACGATGCCCATCAGCATCAAGATGCCGATCCAGACCGGGGTGGTCAGCTGCTTGCCCGTAACGAGCAGGGCCATGATCGCGCCGCCGATCGAGAGCGGTAGCGAGAACAGGATGGTGATCGGCTGCAGGAAGGTGCCGAACAGCAACACCAGCACCGCATAGACCATCATCAAGCCAGCCGAGATCGCGGTGGCAAAGCCGTCCGCAAGTTCGTTCAGGCTTTCGGCGTCGCCGGATTGCTTGACGCTGACATTCTTCGGCAGCGTTTTCATCACCGGGAGTTCGTAGATCTTCTTCAGTGCATCGCCGAGCGCGGCGGTGCCGACGAGGTCGGCTGCCACGGTCGCCTGACGTTCGCGGTCGTAGCGATTGATGCTGGTCGGTCCCTGATCGAGCTTGATATCGGCAACAACCGAGAGAGGGACGCCGCCGCGTCCGCCGCCGATCGGCACGCGGAGCTGCTCAAGCACCTGGATGTCTGACCTTGCGCTGTCTTCGAGCTGGACGCGGATCGGTACAAGACGGTCACCGGCGTCGAACTTGGCCAGTGCCGGGCCGACATCGCCGATGGTCGCGACGCGGATGGTTTCCGAAAGGCTCTCGGTGGAGACGCCAAGACGTGCGGCAAGATCGGCGCGCGGCTGGACCCGGAGTTCGGGACGATCGAGCGAGGTTTCCGAGATCACATTGGCGATCTGCGGAATACGGCGCATCTGGGTCGCCAGCTCATTGGCGACGTTGCTGACGATGTTGATGTCGGGGCCGGTCACGACAAGGGAAATGGCGCGTAGACCATTTTCGTCGAGGAACCAGTACCGGATGTCGGGAACACTCTGCAGTTCCTCGCCGATCGCGAGCTCAAGCTCGCGCTGCGATGTCTTGCGGTCGCCCTTCGGTGTGTAATTGATGATCAGCGAGGCGCGACGGACTTCGGAGATGCCCGGTGGCACACGGCCACCGTCGACGAACACGCTCGTGATCTCAGGCCGTTTGCGCAGCCGCTGCACGATCTCTTCGGTGGTTTTTTCGGTGAAGGCGAGCTGGGATCCTGGCGGCAATTCCATCGCCATCAGGGAGCGTGCGGTGTCCTGCGCGGGCAGAAAGCCCTGCGGCAGCAGCTTGATGCTGAGGATCGACAGGGCAAATACGGCAATGCCGAACAGCACCGTCAGGTAGTAGTGCTTCACCGACAGTGTGACGAGCTTGTTATAGGCCCGAAGGACGCGTCCGGGCGGCGGGTCGTCGTGCTTGTGATCCTTCATGAAATAGGCGGCCAGCACAGGCGTGACAAAGCGCGCCGCTAACAACGAGAAAAACACCTGCACCGATACGGTGATGCCGAACTGCTTGAAGAACTGGCCGGCGATGCCGGACATGAAGCTGGCCGGTGCGAAGGTCGCGATGATGGTGAGGCTGATGGCGATCACGGCCAGGCCGATTTCGTCGGCGGCTTCCAGCGCGGCGCGATAGGGCGATTTGCCCATGCGCATGTGTCTAACGATGTTCTCGATCTCGACGATGGCGTCGTCGACGAGAATGCCAGTCGATAGCGTGATGGCCAGAAAACTCACGAGGTTGAGCGAGAAGCCGAGCATGTCCATCACCCAGAAGGCCGGGAAGATGGAAAGCGGTAGCGATACTGCGGCGATCACGGTGGCGCGCAGGTCGCGCAGGAACAGGAAGACAACGATAACCGCGAGAGCGGCACCCTCGAAAAGGGTGCTCATGGCAGCGTCGTAGTTCCCCTTTGTGAATTCCACCGACGTATCGATCAGCTTGAGATCAACGTCCGGGTAGGCGTCTTTCAACGAAGCGATGCGCTTCTGCACGGCTTCCGCGACGACCACGTCGCTGGCGCCCTTGGAGCGCTTGATGCCGAGCGCAACGACCGGTTCGCCATTGAGGCGCGCAAACGTGCGGCGATCTGCGATCGTATCGGTGACGGTGCCGAGATCTTCGAGCCGCACCTCGCCGCCGGAGGGCAGGCTGATCATGGTGCCGGCAAGTTCATTCAGGGTCTTTGCGCCGGCGAGGGTGCGGATCGCCTGATCGTTCTTGCCGATTTCGGCACGGCCGCCGGCAAGATCGACATTGGTGCCGCGCAGGCGGCGAGAGACATCGACCGCCGTCAGGCCCGCGGCCTGCAGCCGATCGGGATCGAGCGAAACGAGAATTTCGCGCTCGACACCGCCGATGCGTTCGACCTGCGCTACGCCGCGCACGCCTTGCAGTGCGCGTTTCACGACGTCATCGACGAACCAGGACAATTGCTCCGGCGTCTTGCCGGGCGAGATCGCCGCATAGGTGACGATTGGAAGGCCGATGACGTCCACGCGCTGGATCAGCGGCTCGTTGACATTTTGCGGCAGGTTGGCGCGGACGCGGGTGACGGCGTCCTTGATGTCATTGAGCGCGCGATCGGTGTTGGTCTCGAGCGCGAACTGGACGGTGGTCACCGACAGGCCGTCGGTGATCGACGATGAAATGTGCCGGACGCCTTCGACGCCCGAAACGCCGTCCTCGATGGTCTTGGTGACCTGCGCCTCGAGTTCTGCTGGTGCAGCGCCAAACTGCGCCACCGCCACCGAGATCACCGGGATATCCGCACTCGGCAGCCGCGTGATGGCCAGCTTGGTGAAGCTCACCCAGCCGAGCAGAAGCAGGATGATGGAGAACACGACGGAGGGGAGCGGATGGCGGATCGACCATGCCGAGATATTCATTGCCATTTAGCGCACCCGCGAACGGTCGAGGTCGTCGACGAAGATGGTTCGAACTTTGTCGCCGTCATGCAGCGACGTGCCGGCGTCGGCGACGACGATGTCGCCGACCTCGACACCTTCGAGAATTTCAGTGGAACTGTCGGAAACGAGGCCGACCTTGACCCGTCGGGTCTCGATCACATTGCCCTTCACCAGTTGTACGGTGAAGTGCTCGATGGCCGAGCGCGGAATGGCGACGCCGCAGCTGCGCCGGGCATCGATATTGGCGCGCGCGAACATGCCGACCTTGATGGAAGGATTGGGCGCGAGCGACAGTCGGACATGGCCAAGCTGGGTCGCGCGATCGATCTGTGGCGATACGACCCGGACCTTGCCGAAGACATCCGCATGGCCATCGCGGCTGATCCGGGCGGTGGCGCCGGGATTGAGCTTGAGGATGTGAATGCTCGGCACCTCGGCATCGAGCTCGAGCTCGTCATTGATGGCGATCTTGAACATCGGCCCGGCTTGCGGCGAGGCCGGCGCTCCAGCCTGGGTCTGCACGGTCGTGACAAGGCCGGCAGCGGGCGTGCGTAGCGCCACTGCACTGGGCCGTGCGTTGCTCGCAGAGGGCGGCGGGATCAGCCGTGCGAGTTCCTGGTTTTCGGTGACAAGGTCGCCTTCCTTGACGAGGACCTCCGAGACCCGTGATCCCTCGGTATCAACGCCAATCTGCGCCTCGCGCTTCGGCACCACAAAGCCTGTGACGCGCACCTGGTCGGAGAAGCAGGCATTGGTTGCCTTGGCAACTGTCACGACCGCCCCATCGGGCGAGGCGCCGGGGGCGGGATCAGCGGCAACGGCCGCCGTCGCCAGCGACAGGAGGGCAAGGGCCGGGGCGAAGCGGGCGGAGGCCTTCATTGTCAAATGAGTCCACATGGCATGGCAGGGCACCGGTCAATGCGCGGCGCGGCGGCAGGGTGGGGCGATCCTATACGGGATGTGGGGGATCGCCAAAGCAAACAGCGCTCCGTGAAGTTCGGAACGCTGTCATGCGGCAATCCGCTGCGGCAATGTGAACCTCACCGCATTACTGGGTCGAGGCGGTTGCCTTATTGGCCATGTTCACCACCTGGACACGGCGATTGGTCGGGTCGGTCGGTGCGAGACCGCTCTTCGGCTTGGTCTTGCCATAGCCGACGGTGACGAGGTCCGCACCGGCAATGCCGAAACGATCGACGAGGTAACGCTTGATAGAATCCGCGCGGCGCTCGGAGAGTTCCTGGTTGTACTCGTCGCCACCGACAGCGTCGGTGTGACCGGCGACAACGAATGTCGATCCCTTCAGATCGGGGCTGCTCAACGCCTTGCCGAGCGCCTGCACCGACTGCATGGAGCGCTTGCTGATATTGGCGGAGTTGTAATCGAAGTTGATCTCAAGATCGATCGCCGGCTTGCTCTCGGCGATGGTGGCGATCTGTTCGCGCTCGCCCATCGACAGCGATCGGGTGCTGCGATTGCGAAGGGAGTCCATGAACTTGCCTTCGGCAGCGTTCACGGTAGGCTCGGCCGGGGGCGCCATCGAGAGGCCGCGGGTCAGCGGCTTCTTCGGTGCGAGTGCGCGGAGGATCTGGTCAGAGGTGACATCTTCGGCCGCGATCACGGCGCCGGCGGTGAAGGTGAGGGCCGCGCCTGCGACGAAGGCTGCGCGAATAACGTTGACGCTAAAGCGCGTGGACGATGTCAGCATGGAAGCACCCCTTATTTCTGATCGCGCAACAGGCGCGTGCTCAATCCAAAGTCGTTTCCTGGCCGGCGGGAGGGATCGGTGTCCGGCTCGTGTTCAATAGTGTCGATCTGCGCGACACCGGTTCAAATTCATTTTGGCAAAAATGTGTATCGCCCGGTTGATGACCGGCAGCACCGTCTCAACGCACGCCGTAGCTCGCGAACTCCTTGACGATATCCGGATCCATTGCCTTGGCATTGTTGACGTCCAGGTCGCCTTCGGCGGTTTGGCCAAGGCGCTGTTTGGCAATGCCGCGGCCATAGAGCGAGGATGTCAGCTGCGGATTGATCTTCAGCGCAGCGTCGAAATCGGTGATGGCATTCTTGCTCTGGCCGTTCTTCAGGTTGACCAGACCGCGGCTATCCAGCGCATCCACGAAGTTCGGTCGCAGGCGCAGCGCCTCGTTGCAGTCTTTCAGGGCGCCGGCGAGGTCGCTGGTTACGGCTCGGACCCAGCAGCGGTTGTTATAGGCTTCGACATCCTTGGGGCTGAGCTTGATGGTGGCGTCGAAATCCTTCAGCGCGGCGGAATAGGCGCCTTTGCTGGCATAAACCTGGCCGCGCCGATACAGCGCGCCGACGTCTTCGCCGTTCTCGGTGATCTTGCTGTTGAGCGATTTCACGGTGGGATCGTCAGCCAGCGCGAGCAGGATCTTGTTTTCGTCACGCGGTGCTTCGGTTGCCGGCGGCGCAACAGGTGCGACCGCGGGAGCGGGAGGTGGCGTCGGGGCGGGTGCCGGAGTGGCCGGCTGCGGGGCGGGCGCGGGAGTGACCGCAGCCTGCTTGGCCGGTGCAGGTGCCGCAGGCTCCGGGCGTGGTGCAGGCGCTGCGGGGGCAGGCGCTGCGGCAATGGCCGCCGACGACGGGCGCGAACCCGGGATAAAGGCAAAATCCTCCGCCAGCGACGAGGAAATCCATGGCACCTGCTCGCTGCGCGAGGCGCGCGTGACGCTGACCCGGGTGCGGTTCAGGGTCTGCTCGGCGGTCAGATCCGGAACCTTGATCTCCTTGAGCAGCTCAGTGGCAAACAGGCTGCGATCTGTGCCGGCATCGCTGACCACGGAGCTCAGGGCGGCGGAATACATCACCAGCGTATTGCTGGGCGCGATCACGGGCGCCAGGCCTGCGGAAAAGCTGCGGAACCGCCGTTCGAACGGATTGCGGCGTGAGGCGTCCAGCAGGGCGATCTTCACACCCGCGCCGCGACCATTGAGTTCGTTGAGCACCGTCTCAAGGCTGAAGCCGTCACGGCGAACGTCGGCCTCGGTCCAGATCTGTGCGTCTACAGGGATCATGTAGCTCTGGCGCGAGGACTGGATGCCGTAACCGCTGAAGAATACCAGCGCCACCGTGCCCGGCGACACCTTGCCGTAAAACTTCTCCAGCGCGCGGCGCATGCCGTCGCCGCCAAGATTCTCGCCGGTTTCGACTTCGAAACCGTCTCGTTTCAGCTCGGCCGCAATGTCGCGGGCATCGTTGATCGGTTCCTTAAGTGGTGCTTCGGCATCGGGATACTTGGCGTTGCCGATCACCAGCGCGATCCGCGGGGCGCGATCTTCGGCGGCTGTGGCCTGCCAGACCGGTGTAGCGGAGAAGGTCAGCAAGGCGATCAGCGCAATTCGAATCTTCATAATGAGCCGGTCCAACACCAAAAGACGCGGCAACGAGCCCCGCGCCGTGGCGACTTTAGTCCACGCCATACGTATTATCAAACCATGCCCCTTGTGGCTGTCAACGCACTGAATGCCGTCGCGCTGCAACGGGATTTATCGCGCATGACGCCTTCATGAAGGTGGTCGTTCCGGCGGCTGGAACGGTTTGATTTTTCCGGGTGAAGCTGGCTTGGTGGCGGCAAGAACAGAAACGCGGGACGACGCCTATGACGCCAGCCTATGAGATCTACGCCATCCGCTACGCCACCATGACGCCGCGGACACCGGCGATGAACTATCTGTCGCCCGATCCGCATGAGACCACGGCGGCCGATCTCGACTACTTTGTCTGGCTCATTCGCGGCGATGGTCGCGATATTCTCGTCGATACCGGCTTCAACGAAGCTGCGTCGAAAGAACGCAATCGGACGCTCGACATCAATCCCGTCGATGCACTGGCGCAATTCGGCGTGGCGGCGGACACGATCCGCGACGTCGTCATCACGCATCTGCATTATGACCATGCCGGCAATCTCGATCGGTTTCCGAAGGCGCGCTTCCATTTGCAGGATCGCGAGATGGCCTATGCCACGGGCCGCTGTATGTGCAACGGCCTGCTGCGGCACCCTTTTTCGGCCGAAGACGTCACCCTGATGGTCCGCCATGTCTATAGCGAGCGGGTCACCTTCCATAACGGCGACGGAGAGGTCGCCCCTGGCATCACGCTGCATCGCGTCGGCGGTCATTCGGACGGCCTGCAGGTCGTCCGTGTCGAGACCGACCGGGGACCGGTGGTGCTGGCCTCGGACGCCTCGCATTATTACGGCAACATGCAGCGTCGCAGCCCGTTTCCGATCATCTACAATCTCGGCGACATGGTTGATGGCTGGCTGACCTGCGAGCGTCTTGCCGGCCATCCCGACCGCATCATCCCCGGTCACGATCCTCTGGTGCGGGAGCTTTATCCGCGCGTGGAAGGCAGGGCGGATGCCTATACGTTGCACCGGCCGCCGGTGCGCTCTTTCACAAAGGACTAGGCGTCAATAGGCGCCGGCCTTCTCGGCGTGCCGTGCCTGGACAAGGTCGAGGCTCTGCTCGATCTTGTCGAGCACGCGGGCGAAATCAGTGCGCTCCTGCGCCGTCAGGCAGGAGAGGATGTCCCGCTCTTTCGACAACAGGCGCGGGATCAACTCGTCATAGAGCGTCTTGCCCTTGCCCGAGAGCCGCAGTTCAAAGGCCCTGCGGTCGTCGCTGTTCTCCACTCGCTCGATCAATTCACGCTCCAGAAGCGCCGTGACAGCGCGGCTGATGGTCGATTTATGCGTCCGCGTGCATTGCGCGATGAACTGTGCGTTGCAGGCATCGTCGCGAAAGCCGAGTGTCGCCACCACCCGCCATTCCGGGATGTCGAGGCCGTAACGCGCCTGATACTCCTCCGACAACGCGTTGCTGACCTCGGCGGCCAGTCGGTTGAGCCGGAACGGGACGAAGCGAAACAGATCGAACTCAGCCATGAGGTTGCAAGTCTTCGGTTGACGTCACCCGCAGGTCGGCGTTTAGATGGTTGCAAGTGAGACTATCTTAGCGGGCGCGCGATCGGTTGACCAGACCGGCGAGGCCAGACCCGCACGGGGCAGGAACCGATCAGGAAAGCGACCGATGGCGCAACAGGCCCGTCAGTTCAGCTATCGCCGCCATGCCGATCAGGCACGGGCCTCGCAGGATGCCGCGCATCATCCGGTGGTGGTCGTGGGCGCCGGCCCGGTGGGCCTGTCGCTGGCCATTGATCTCGCGCTGCGTGGCCAGAAGGTGGTCCTGCTCGATGATGCCGACCGGATCGGCGACGGATCCCGCGCCATCTGCTTTTCCAAGCGTTCGCTCGAATACTGGGATCGTCTCGGTGTCGCCGATCGCATGACCGACAAGGGTGTGGTGTGGAAGGTCGGCAAGATCTTTCTCGGCCCGGAAATGTTGTACCAGTTCGATCTTCAGCCCGAGTCCGGTCACAAGATGCCGGCCTTCATCAACCTCCAGCAATATTACGCCGAGGCCTTTCTCGTCGACCGCGCGCTGACATTGCCCGGGATCGACCTGCGCTGGCGTAACAAGGTGACAGGGCTGGTTCAGGGCAACGATCATGTCGAACTCACCATCGATACGCCCGATGGTCCCTACAAGCTGCGTGCCTCGTATGTCGCGGCATGCGACGGTGCGCGTTCGGCGCTGCGCGGCATGGTCGGTGCGGACTTCGAAGGCGAAGTGTTTGAGGACCAGTTCCTGATCGCGGATGTGAAGATGACCGCAGAGTTTCCGACCGAACGCTGGTTCTGGTTCGATCCGCCATTCCATTCCGGTCAGTCGGCGCTGTTGCATCGTCAGCCCGACGACGTCTGGCGCATCGATTTACAACTCGGGCCGGACGCCGATCCCGCCGAGGAGCGACGGCCGGAGAGGGTGCGGCCGCGCATCGCCCGCATGCTCGGTCACGACGATTTCGATTTCGAATGGATCTCGGTCTACAAATTCCAGTGTCGGCGGATGCGCCGCTTTGTCCATGAGCGCGTGATCTTCGCTGGGGATGCCGCGCACCAGGTATCGCCCTTCGGGGCGCGCGGCGCCAATTCCGGCCTGGAGGATGCGGAAAACCTCGCCTGGAAACTGGCGCTGATCCTCCGCGGCGAGGCGCCGGCATCGCTGCTGGCAAGCTATGATGCAGAGCGCGGCCCGGCTGCGGACGAAAATATCCGTGCCTCGACCCATGCAACGGATTTCATCGCGCCGCATTCGAAGCAGGAAAGCCGTTTGCGTCAGGCGGTGCTGTCGCTTGCCAAGGAAGCGGATTTCGCCAAACGCATGGTGAATGGCGGACGGCTGTCGGTACCTTCAGTCTACCAGACGCCGCTTTCGACCGCGGATAGCGATGTGTGGTCGAGCGGACCGTCGCCCGGTGCGCATATGCCGGATGCATCGCTCGTCACCGATGACGGGACGCTTGTCTTTCTGTCGGAGTGCTTCGCGCAGGCCGGACGCGGATTCGCGCTGCTGCATGCAGACAGCGCCGCGATCGTGGTACCGGACGGCGTGGCCCGCATTTCCATCGGCGACGATGCGCAATTACGTGACGAAGCAGGGTTGTTTAGGGCACGCTACGGTGATGATGCGGGTGCGGCCTATCTGCTGCGGCCCGACGGCTATGTCGCCGCGCGCTTCCGTCATCCGACACCCGAAGCGGTCGCAGCAGCCCACGCGCGCGCCAGCGGCAGAGCGTGAGGAATGATGATGACTCTCTCCACGCAATCGAACTTCAGTAATCCCGACGCGGCCTATCGCCGTATCGTCGAGGCACATCGCGGGTTTGGTGACGAGCAGAGCGCCGCGCTCGATGCCGCGCTGGTGCTGATCCTCGCCAATCACATCGGTGACATCGCCGTGCTCGATGATGCCATTGCCCTCGCGAAACGCCGGCTGCCTGACCCGCGCGCCGGCGAGACAACCTGAATTCTGCAAGCTGCAAGGATATCGAAGATGGCAAAAGGTTTCGCATCCACCACCGATATGGGCGAGAAGAAGATCACCTTTTCGGAAATCGGCCCCGATCTCTACGCCTTCACCGCCGAGGGTGATCCGAATTCGGCGGTCATTGTCGGCGATGACGGATGCATCGTGTTCGACGCACAGGCGACCCCGGCGCTCGCAAACAAGGTGATCGAGCGTGTTCGCACCGTCACCGACAAGCCGATCAAATATGTGGTTTTGTCGCATTATCACGCCGTGCGCGTGCTCGGCGCGTCGGCCTTCGAGGCGCAGGGCGTGGTTGCCTCGCAGGAAACCCATCGTCTGGTGCAGGAGCGCGGCCAGCAGGACTGGGATTCGGAGTTTGGTCGTTTCCCGCGCCTTTTCCAGGGCTCCGAAAGCATTCCGGGGCTCACCTGGCCGACGCTGACCTTCGAGGGCGAGATGTCGATCTATCTCGGCAAGCGCGAAGTGCGACTGATGCAGCTTGGCGCCGGCCACACATCCGGTGATATCGTCGCATGGGTGCCGGATGCGGAGGTGATGTTCTCCGGCGATCTCATCGAATATCATTCCGCCTGCTATTGCGGCGATGCGTGGCTGCGCGAATGGCCATCCACGCTGGACGAAATTCGCAGTTTCAATCCCAAAGCCATTGCACCGGGGCGTGGCGATGCGCTGAAGGGGTTGGAAACCACGCGCGAAGCCATCGCCATGACGCGCGATTTCGTGACGTCGCTCTATGGCGCAGCCGAGATCTCGGTCGCCCGCGGCCGTAGCCTCAAGGAGAGCATGGCTGCGACGCGCGAAGTCATGGACAAGAAGTTCGGAAGCTTTGCGATCTACGAGCACTGCCTGCCGTTCAACGTCTCGCGTGCCTATGACGAAGCGTCGGGCATTGAAGATCCGGTGATCTGGACTGACAAGCGCGACCGCGAAATGTGGGCCGCCCTGCAGGGAGATTGAGCCATGAATATCAATACCGCTCCTGACAAGATCAGCCGTGCCTCGGGTCAAGTCACCCCCGGCTACATGTCCGGTTTCGGAAATTCCTTCGAGACCGAAGCTCTTCCGGGCGCCCTGCCGATGGGGCGCAACTCGCCGCAGCGCTGTGCTTACGGCCTCTATGCGGAGCAGCTGTCGGGTTCGCCTTTCACCGCGCCGCGCGGCACCAACGAGCGTTCCTGGCTCTATCGCATCCGTCCGTCGGTCAAGCATTCCGGCCGTTTCACCAAGGTCGATCGCCAGCATTGGCGCACCGCGCCTTGCCACGAGAATGATCTGCCCATCGCGCAACTGCGATGGGATCCGCTGCCCATGCCGGGCGAAAAGCTCACTTTCGTTCAGGGCATCCACACCATGACGACGGCGGGCGATGCCGGCTCCCAGGCCGGCATGGCGGCGCATGTCTATCTGATCACTGCATCCATGGTGGATCAGCATTTCTACAATGCCGATGGCGAACTGATGTTCGTGTTGCAACAGGGACGGCTGCTGCTGGTCACCGAATTCGGCCGCATTGATGCCGAGCCCGGGGAAATCGTGGTCATCCCGCGCGGCGTCAAGTTCCGGGTCGAGCTGCCCGACGGCCCGGCACGCGGCTATCTCTGCGAAAACTATGGCGGCGCCTTCACGCTGCCGGAGCGCGGCCCGATCGGCGCCAACTGCCTAGCCAATGCACGGGATTTCCTGACGCCGGTGGCGTCCTATGAGGACAAGGACACGCCGACCGAGCTCTATGTGAAATGGGGCGGCGAGATCTATGTCACGAAGCTCGGCCATTCGCCCATCGATGTGGTCGCCTGGCACGGCAACTACGCGCCCTACAAATACGACCTGCGCTCGTTCTCGCCGATCGGTGCCATCGGCTTCGATCATCCCGATCCGTCGATCTTCACGGTGCTCACCTCGCCATCGGAAACAGCAGGCACGGCAAATATCGATTTCGTGATCTTTCCGGAGCGCTGGATGGTGGGTGAAAACACCTTCCGCCCGCCGTGGTATCACATGAACATCATGTCCGAGTTCATGGGGCTGATCTACGGCGTGTACGATGCCAAGCCGCAGGGATTCGTACCGGGCGGCATCAGCCTGCACAATATGATGCTGCCTCACGGACCGGATCGCGAGGCGTTCGATCACGCCAGCAATGGCGAGCTGAAGCCGGTGAAGCTCACGGGCACCATGGCCTTCATGTTCGAGACGCGCTTCCCGCAGCGGGTCACGGAATATGCGGCAACGACGCCGGCGCTGCAAAGCGACTATGCGGATTGCTGGAACGGGCTGGAGAAGCGATTCGATCCGAACAAGCGGTGATGCCGTCTATCGAAGTACCTTCAGCGGCAGCTTGCTGGTCTCTTTCAAGCGATCCAGCACGATCGATGAGCGCACATGTGCAACGCTCTGATGCGGCATCAGCACGTCATTGACGAGATTCGACAGTCCTTTGAGGTCGCGCAGGATGGCCTTCAGCATGTAGTCGGCATCGCCGGTCAGTGAGTAGGCCTCCTGGATCTCGTCCACCCGCTGCACCAGCGTGCGAAACTTTTTCGCATTGTCAGGCGAATGAGTGGCAAGGGTCACCTGGATGAAGGCGACCACGCTAAAGCCGAGCGCCTCCGGCGCGAGATCGGCGTGATAGCCGGATATGACCTTCTCATCTTCCAATCGCATCCGTCGCCGCGAGCATTGCGAGGCAGACAGGCCCACGCTGTCGGCGAGCTGCTGGTTGGTCAGCCGGCCATCCTCCTGCAGCGCCGCCAGCATCTTCAGGTCAAAAGAATCCACCTCGATCATGCGCGAAATGCTCCTGCGATGCACGGATCGTGCATGATCATGACATTTCGCAATCCGGATTGCACGCACCTTGCACGCCCGGCGCCCCACACTGCTCCCCAAGCAACATATGCTCGCATCAGATCAGGGAGAACACGATGGGCCCGTTTCCGCATGACGCACCGGCCGCCACGATTTCGGCCGACAACCCGATGGGCACTGACGGTTTCGAATTCGTTGAATATGCCCATCCGAATCCTGAGGAGCTGCATGCGCTGTTCAGGCTGATGGGCTATGCGCCCGTCGCGAAGCACAAGACCAGAAAGATTACGGTCTATCGCCAGGGCGACATCAACTATCTCGTCAATGAAGAGCCCGGTACGCACGGCTTCAATTTCGTGGCTGCGCACGGTCCCTGTGCGCCCTCCATGGCGTTTCGTGTCGTCGATGCTCAGAAAGCCTATGAGCGCGCTATTGGGCTCGGCGCGGAGCCGGCCGCTGTGAGCGCTTCCGGGAAGACCCTCGATGTCCCGGCTATCAAGGGAATCGGCGGCAGCCTGCTCTATTTTGTGGATCGCTATGGAGCCAAGGGTTCGGCCTATGACCTTGAATTCGACTGGTTGGGTGCCAGCAACCCGCGCCCTGTCGGGGCTGGCCTGTTCTATCTCGATCATCTCACGCACAATGTCCATCGTGGCCGCATGGATGTGTGGACCGGCTTCTATGAGAGGCTGTTCAACTTTCGCCAGATCCGCTTCTTCGACATTGAAGGTCGTGCCTCGGGCCTGTTCTCGCGGGCGCTGACGAGCCCGGACGGCAAGATTCGTATTCCGATCAACGAAGATGCCGGCGATAGCGGACAGATCGAGGAATATCTCAACACGTATCACGGTGAAGGCATCCAGCACATCGCGTGCGGGGTGACGGATATCTACACCACCATCGAGCGGCTGCGTGCCGATGGGCTGCCCTTCATGCCATCGCCGCCGGAAACCTATTTCGAGAAGATCGACGTCCGCTTGCCGAAGCATGGCGAGGACGTGCCGCGGCTGCGGCGCAATGGCATCCTGATCGACGGCGAAGGTGTGGTCGAGGGCGGCGAGACGAAAGTGTTGCTGCAGATATTCTCCGCCAACGCCATCGGCCCGATCTTCTTCGAATTCATCCAGCGCAAGGGCGACGATGGCTTTGGCGAGGGTAACTTCAAGGCGCTGTTCGAATCCATCGAGGAGGACCAGATCCGCCGCGGCGTGCTGAATGTGGCGGACAAGAGTGCGGCGTAGACTTACGCCGCCTTCCTGGCGTCCAGCCCGGAATAGACGGCGCGCTCGAAATCCGAGAACACCTCAAGGCAGGTGCGGTCCGCAAAGGGCAGCACCTGCATCAGGATCACGCCAGTGACATCCCGTGCGGGATCGATCCAGTAATAGGTATTGGCGAGCCCGGCCCACGCCAGACTGCCGGCACTGCGGCCTTCGGGCGTCGCGGTCATGTTGATCACGAAACTGAGCCCGTGCTTCTTTTCGATGCCTGGGCAGAGCTCCGCGTCATTGGTAACCGCCGGCAATGCCGACAGCATCGGCGTGACATGGAGGTCGCCGATGTGGTTCTCGCTCATCAATGCGACCGTTTCCGGCTGCAGCAGGCGATGGCCGTTGGCCATCCCCTTGTTTAGCATCATCTGCGTGAACTTGATGTAGTCCGGTGCAGTGCCATAGAGACCGCCGCCACCCGCGAAGAATTCGGGATCTTGCCTGATCTCGAAATCGATCGGCGCGAGCGTGGTGTCGGCGTGGCGCCGGTGCACTTTCACCAGTCGCTCCCGTTGCGCATCGCCGATCCTGAACGCGGTGTCGGACATCCCGAGCGGATCGAGGATGTGTTCCCGGAAATAGACGTCGAGCCGTTGCCCGCTGGCCGCTTCCACGGCTTTGCCGACAAAGTCGATATTGGTGCCATATTCCCAACGAGTACCGGGGTCGGTCATGATCGGCACCCGCATCGCCGCGTTGAGGCCGGTGCGAAACACCGGCGTGCCGGTCTTTTCCAGCCAGCGACCCATATCGGCATTCATCATGTCGTAGCAGAAGCCGGCCGTGTGGGTGAGGAGTTGCCGCAAGGTGATCGGGCGCCGCGCCGGGCGCAGCTGTGGTTCGCCGCCCGCGTCGAAGCCCTCCAGCACCTGAATGGCCAATAGGTCGGGCAGCACATCGCCGATGGGGGCATCCAGCGACAGTTGGCCGCGCTCGACCAGCTGCATCGCAGCCGTTCCGGTGATCGCCTTGGTCATGGACGCGACCCAGAACACGCTGTCCGTCGTCATCGCGGCGTCCTTCCCGATATCGCGCTTGCCGAATGCGCCCTGATAGATCACCTCATCGCTGGTCGCAGCCATCACGACTGCGCCCGGAATGGCGCCGCTGTCGCAGGCCTGCTCAATGATCGGATCGATGTCGGCGTTGGATCGCATGGACGTTCCTCGCAGTTCTCGTTGCGGTTTTCATCATGCTACCGGCTTTCCGGTGTCGTGCGGAAGCCGGTGATCTCCTGGAAGTGATTAAAAGTCGCTGGTGTTGGTGCTTCGTCGTGCCCATTTGCATTTTGTGGCGATCCGGTAGTCCCCCACCGGAACAAAACCGGCGCGTCCCGGTTCAGAATTCCATCTGAACGTGAATACGCTTCCCGACACTAACGAGTATGTCAGTTGCAGCGCAGGGCTGCGGAGTACGACCGATGATTGCGAATTGGACCGAGTGGAAGCAGTATCCCCGCGCGTCGCGCGGCGAGACTATCGAGGCTCCGATCGGTGCGGGGCTCTTTGAGGTCCGGGTCGCCCAGACGGGAGCATTGTTCGCTTTCGAGGCGACCGACAATCTGGCGCAGTCGCTTGCCAAGATTTCTGCACCGCCGAAATCTTTCATTTCCTGGTTCGGGCGCCGCGATGCGGCGATGCTGCCTGATCTGGAATATCGGACCTTCCCAACCTCCAGCCGCGCGACCGCGAAGATTGCTTTCGAGCGGATGATCGACCGCCGCGAAGCCTATATGCGCGGCGCGGCCTGATGCTGCGAGATCTGTCGCAGCGATAGCTGCCATTCGCCGCGAGCAGGCAATCGGGCCTGTACTCCCGCATTGTTCCGCGGCTATACGTCCGCGATACTTTTGCAGGAGACCAGCCCATGTCATCGACCGCATCCTCGCTTGCCGCCCGCCTGAAAGACCCGTCGCTGCTGCGCGACAAATGCTACATCGATGGCGCGTGGGTCGGCACTGGCGCAACCGCGGTGACCAATCCTGTCAACATGGTCGAGATCGCCAAGGTGCCTAGCCTGGGCGCCAAGGAAACCACCCAGGCCGTCGAGGCTGCCGAAAAGGCGTTCCCCGCCTGGGCCAAGTTTACCGCCAAGCAGCGCTCCAATATCCTGCGCAAGTGGTTCGAGCTGATCATCGCCAATCGAGAAGACCTCGCGCTGATTCTTACGTCGGAACAGGGCAAGCCGCTGGCCGAAGCACTGGGCGAGGTCGATATCGGTGCGGCCTATATCGAATTCTTCGCGGAGGAAGCCCGCCGCGTTTACGGCGAAACCATTCCGACCCAGCGCGCTGACTCGCGCCTGCTCGCCATCAAGCAGCCGATCGGTGTGTGCGGCGCCATTACGCCGTGGAATTTCCCGAATTCGATGATCACCCGCAAGGTGTCGCCGGCGCTCGCCGCAGGCTGCACGGTGGTGCTCAAGCCCGCCAACGAGACGCCACTGTCGGCGCTGGCGCTGGCCGAACTGGCCGAACGTGCCGGCGTGCCGAAGGGCGTGCTCAACATCATCACCGGCAAGGCCTCCGAGATCGGCCTCGTCCTGTGTGAGCATCCGGCGGTGCGCTTCGTCGGCTTCACCGGTTCGACCGAAGTCGGCAAGATCCTCTACAAGCAGGCTTCGGTTGGCGTGAAGAAGCTCGGCCTCGAACTCGGCGGCAATGCGCCGTTCGTGGTGTTCGACGATGCCGATATCGATGCGGCCGTCGAAGGCGCCATCGTCTCGAAGTATCGCAACATGGGCCAGACCTGCGTTTGTGCCAATCGTCTTTACGCGCAGGACGGTATCTACGACCAGTTCGTGGAGAAGCTGTCCAAAAAGGTCGCTGCGATGAAGATCGGTGACGGCACCGAGCAGGGCGTCACCCAGGGGCCACTGATCAACATGGAGTCGGTCGAGAAGGTCGAGCGTCACATTGCCGATGCGGTCAAGGGCGGCGCCAAGGTTGTCACCGGTGGTAAGCGCCATGCACTGGGTGGCACCTTCTTCGAGCCGACCGTGCTGGCCAATGTGAAGCCGGACGCGATCGTCGCGCAGGAAGAAACCTTTGGTCCGCTGGCACCGGTGTTCCGCTTCAAGGACGAAGCCGATGTCATCGCCATGTGTAACGCCTCGCCATTCGGTCTGGCGTCCTACTTCTACTCGCGCGATCTCGGCCGCGTTTGGCGTGTGGCTGAGGCCCTCGAGTCCGGCATGGTGGGCGTGAATACTGGCCTGATCACCACGGAAGTCGCGCCATTTGGCGGTGTGAAGGAATCCGGCCTCGGCCGCGAAGGCTCGCGCCACGGCATGGAAGAATATGTCGAGATCAAATACATCATGATGTCGGGTATCTGATACCGCGTCTTACATCAGGCGTTGCAAAATGGCCGGGCTTTGCCCGGCCATTTTCATTTCGCTTCGGAAACGTCTCTGCATGTCGGTGATTGCAGTCGGGCGTGGCCATGCCATCAGAAATTGTGTAGGCTATCTCAAGCACTGGCGCGGGCCCTTCGGTGATGGGAGCATCATTTGCAAAAACCGAGAGATCTCGATGGCAATGACACCGCCGTAAAGTCGGATGAGACGGCCGGCACGAATCTGGCCGAGGTCGGTCGGCATCTGCTCGCCCGCGCCCATCAGATACTTGCCGAGAGCGACAGACGGCTGAGATCGTCGGGCACGACGGGGCAGGGGGGGCCGCTTCGCATCGGGATCAGCAGCATGTTGCTGAATTTCCTCGTCGATCATCCCGCCAACGCGCTGCTCGATCATGCATCGGTGACATCGGACATCTGTTCGAAGATCGTCAAGGCGTTCGATGACGACGATGTCGACGTCGCCATGGTGCTGGATGTGAAGAACCACCGTGCGACCTTGGGCGACGATCTCGTCGCGGAGTTCGATATCGAATTTGCTTGGATGAAAGCGGAAGCACTTGCGCTTGAACCCGATGAGCCCATTCCGCTCGCCACCTGGCCGCCGGATCAGCACATCATCCTGAATGCGCTCTCGGAAGAAGGGCGTACCTACAAGGTGATGTTCACCGGACCCGACTACGCATCCAAATTCACCGCCGTCAGATCCGGAAAATGTTTCGCGGTGGTGCCTAAAAACGCGATCATATCCCCTCTGATCGAGGCAGAGGACGAACTGCTCCCGACCATTGCGCCGAAGAAGATTCTGCTCGCGGTGCGCGGCGATCCTCATTCACCGCAGTTCAAGCAGGTCGTTTCTGTTCTGTCATCGTTTCATCTGGCCGGCATCCAGCATATGCAGCGGCAGTAGGAGGCGGAGCGCCTCAGTGCCGCGATCATCCGGCGGGCGAAGGCAGCGGCTCCGCCATGATTGACACGAAATCGGTCGCATTGGAAACCTGCCGGTAGCCCCGCGCAGTTGCGCGGGTAACAGCCTTTGGTAGACGACGCTTCGATCGGCCTGCGATCAAATTTCGTGTGAGTGCGCTTGAGAGCCGCTATTTAACGGTGAGTTCTTTGCCCGTAAGGCGGCGATAGGCGTCCAGGTAACGCTGGCTGGTGGCGTCGATCACTTCCTGCGGCAGGGTGGGCGGCGGCGCTTCGCCGTTCCAGCGGCCGGCCTTGCGCTCCACATCGAGCCAGTCGCGCAGCGGCTGCTTGTCGAAGCTCGGCTGCGGCTGGCCGGGCGTGTAGACATCGGCGGCCCAGAAGCGCGAACTGTCCGGGGTCATCACCTCGTCGATCAGGATGATGCGGCCTTCTCCATCGCGGCCGAATTCGAACTTGGTGTCGCAAATGATGATGCCGGCCTCGCGGGCGATCTCCTCGCCTTGGGTATAGACGGCGCGGGTCATGCTCTCGAGCGTGAAGGCGTCCTCCTCGCCGATGATTTCGCGCATGCGCGACACCGGGATATTCTCGTCATGGCCGGTCTCGGCCTTGGTCGCCGGGCTGAACACCGGATTGGCGAATTTCTGGCTCTCGACCATGCCGCTGTCCAGCTTCTCGCCGGCCAGCGTGCCTGATGCAGCATATTCCTTCCAGGCCGAGCCTGAAATGTAGCCGCGGATCACGCATTCGATCGGGAAAACGGTGGTGCGCTTGCAGAGCATTGCGCGACCGGCCAGCGCAGCGCGGTGGCCTTCCAGCGCTGGCACTTCCTTGATGATCTCGTCGGCGTCGGCGGAGATCATGTGATGCGGGACCACGCCGCCCAGTTGATTGAACCACCAGGCGCTGATCTGGGTCAGCACCGCGCCCTTCATCGGGATGGTTTCGTTCATGACCACGTCGAACGCGCTGATGCGGTCGGTGGTGAGCAGCAGTACGCGGTCCTCGCCGACGGAATAGATATCGCGCACCTTGCCGCGCCCGATCTTGGGGAGGGGCAGGTCGCTCGAGGCCATCGTGGTCATGTCAGTCACTTTCGAAATCAGGTCCCCCGGCCGTTTGCCGGGGCGTCGTGGCTGACGTTACCCTATTCCGGCAGCGGGATAAATTCGTGTTCGTCGGGGACATGGGCGAAGCGGCCGGTCTTCCAGTCCTCTTTCGCCTGCTCGATGCGCTCCTTGCTGGAGGACACGAAATTCCACCACAGATGCCGCGGCCCTTCCAGCGCATCGCCGCCGAGGAACATCATGCGGGTGTCGCGGGCAACCTTGATGGTGATGGCGTCGCCGGGGCGGAAGATCAGCAGTTTCGGCCCCTCATGGCGGTCGCCGGCGATGTCGATTTCGCCATCCACCACATAGATCGCACGTTCCTCGTGATCGGGGTCGAGCGGCAGCGTGGTGCCGGCGGTGGCCGTGACCTCCACATAGAACCAGGGCGACACCATCGATACCGGCGAGGCCTTGCCGAACGCCTTGCCGGCGATCACGCGGGCGGAAAAGCCGGTGTCCTGGATGGTCGGCAGGCTATCGGCGCCATAATGCTGGAATGACGGATCGATCTCTTCCGACCCTTTTGGCAGCGCAATCCAGCTCTGCAGGCCTAGCATCTTCTGCCCATTGGCGCGCTGGACGTCCGGGGTGCGCTCGGAATGGGCGATGCCGCGGCCCGCGGTCATCAGGTTCATGGCACCTGGCTGGATCTCGCGCACATTGCCCTCGCTGTCACGATGCATGATGGCGCCGTCGAACAGATAGGAGACGGTGGCGAGACCGATATGCGGATGCGGGCGGACATCCATGCCCTTGCCGGCAATGAACTGCATCGGGCCGAAATGATCGAAGAAGATGAAGGGTCCCACCATCTGCCGCTTGCCGTGGGGCAGCGCGCGGCGGACGGCAAAGCCGTCGCCGAGATCGCGCGTACGCGGCACGATGGAGAGCTCCAGCGCGTCGCAGGTGTGGGGATCACCGAGGATGGGGTCGTTTGAAGGGTGCCAGCTCATGCCGGCACCCTAGCAGGAAATGGCCGGGCGGGAGTAGTCGCGGATTCTGCGACGCGCTGTCCGCCCTGCAGCATCACAGCTCCTTGATCTGCACCTTGCGGAATTTCACCACCCCCGAGCCATATTGCAGGGCGATCGGTCCTGAAGCGAGCTTGCCGTCCTCGGCATCGACCGTCTTCTGGCCGTTGAAGATGACCGTGAGCTTCGGCCCCTTGGCAGTGATCTCGAACGTGTTCCACTTGCCGCCGGCCTTCGGCATCGGATCGACCTTGCCCACATCAACAATCGCACCGGTGCCATAGGTCGGGTCGGGGCGCTTGTCGAAGATGTTGACCTCGTAGCACTCCTTGGAGTCGATCACCTTCGCTGTCTTGCAGCGGATGAAGATGCCGCTATTGGCGGCGTCATCGGCCCAGAACTCGGCCTTGATCTCGAAATCCTTGTAGGACTTCTTGCTGACGAGATAGGCCGGGTCCTTGCCGGAAATCAGCTTGTCGGCGACCAGCGCGCCGTCCTTGAGCTCCCAATTGGCGTCGGAGACCTTGTCCCAGTCACCCATCTTGGTGCCATCGACGAGGGTCACCCAGCCGTCCTGACTCGATGCAGGCTGGACGGTGGCAATAGCCGTAATGCCGATCGCAGCCATGGCTGCGATCGCAAACACACGCTTCATGGTGGTCTCCTCCCGTTGCTTCTTATTGTCGCAACGATAGCAACGGGAGCGAGAAGGTGTAAACGCGCGTGAAGCGACTTTCGATTGTGCAGCGCGGCGGCGGCCTTAGCGTCCCAGCGCCGTCGCCGTCGCCACGCGATCGAAGCGCTCCAGCGTCAGGATCGCATCGGCAAATTCTTCGGCGCGCTTGTCGAGCACCGGGCGGGCGAGCAGCAAGAATTTCTGCTGCATGGCGGATGCATCCGGGAAGGAGTCTGGTTCGCCCGATGGATCGGCGGCGATGCGCTCATGCACGCCATCCTCCGTGTGAATGCTGACACGGGCGCCAAAGGGATGGCGCTTGCCTTCGAGGCGCTCGTCCTGCACCACGTCGAAACGATCAGCCAGCGTGTCGATGGCCTTGTCGCCAAGGCGCTTGTAGTCGTCCCAGCCGAACGAGCCCTGATCCAGCGCTAGCGCGCCGGTGAAGAACATCGAGAACTGCCCGCCGACGATGGAGGTCGGGTGGCGCTTGGTCGATGCGTCGCCGGTCAGCGTGATCCCGTTGCGATGAAGGCCGATCTCCACGCGCTTGATCTGCTCCGGCGTCAGATTGTGCTCGCGGCGCATGGCGATGAGTGTGTCGATGGCGGCATGTGTATAGCGGCAGCTCGGATACGGCTTCACGCCGATCTTCATGGTCTCATAGACCGCACCGAGATCGGCCACAGCCTTCTCCGGATGCGGCGTGTTGGAATAGCCAACCAGAAGGCCGTGCTTGCCCTCGACGGATTCCGACGAACCGATGAATTCGTTGCGTGCCAGCGTGGCGGCAATCACGCCATTCATGGCCGCGGCGCCGACCTGATAGCGCTTGTTCCAGGCGCCATTGACCAGGAATTGCAGCGAACCGGCGGCTTGGCTGCCGGAGACACCGAAGGCCGAGATCAGCTGTTCCTGGGACAGGCCGAACAGCTTCCCGGCGGCGGCGGCGGCGCCGTAGGTCCCGGCGGTTGCGGTGGGATGAAAGCCCTTGGCGTAGTGCGAGGTCGGATCGAGCGCGTTGCCGAGCCGGCAGCACACTTCATAGCCGGCGACGATGGCGGTCAGTACATCCTTGCCCGAAGCGCCGACCATTTCGCCGACGGCGAAGGCGGCAGGGACGACCGGAGCGCTGGGATGCAGTGAGGAGTCTGCATGGGTGTCGTCGAAATCGAGCGAATGGCCGAGCGCGCCATTGAGTAGCGCGGCCACGGCCGGGGTCCAGGTCTTGCTGTCGCCGAACACGGTGGAGTCGCCCTTGCCATCCAGCGACAGGGTTTCCAGCATCTTCAGAAGCGACGGGGTGGATTCAGCTTCGCTGCGGGCGCGAATGGTGCTGCCGAGATAATCGAGGGTAAGGCACTTGGCGCGTTCCAGCACCTCCTGCGGAATGTCGTCGAATTTAAGATTGGTGACATAGGCGGCAAGCGTTGCGGTCTCATTGGCCATTGTGTTTCCTCACTCTTACCGAATTAGCTCTATGCGGGCTGTTTCGGCGTTTCAAGCCGGCATGGCGGCGCGGGGATCTGCCATGCGGGCCGGCCGTTATGTCTGTTTCGGGGATTGATCGTCACATGTCCGTAGTTCGGAAAATGTTCGGAGCCTTGAAGCGCGTCTATGGCTATTTTCGCGCCCATACGATCGAGCTTGGCCTCGGCATCCGGGTGACGGCGGCGGCTCTCAGTGCGCTCGTCATCGCACTGACCGTCGGTCTGAAGCTGCCGCTCTGGGCGGTGCTGACTTCCATCATCGTCACCCAGATGAGTGTCGGCCGCTCGCTCAAGGCGACGCGCGACTATCTGATCGGCACCATCGGCGGCGCGCTCTATGGCGGCGCGGTGGCGATCCTGATCCCGCATTCCAACGAGGGTATGTTGCTCTTGGTCCTGGTGCTCGCGGTGCTGCCACTCGCCTTCATCGCGGCGATCAATCCCAGCCTCAATGTCGCGCCGGTGACAGCCATCATCGTGCTGCTGTTGCCACTGATGAACCACAACACGCCTCTGGAATCGGCCATCGATCGCGTGCTCGAAGTCACGGTCGGTGCGATCACCGGCCTGATGGTGTCCTTCATCGTGCTGCCGTCCCGCGCGCATAGTCAGGTCCGGGCCAATGCGGCGCAGGCGCTCGACTTGATCGCGACGGCGCTCACCGAGCTTCTGGCCGCTCTGACACGCGGCCGCGACAATGAAACCTTGCATCGGCTGCAGGATGGCATCGGACATGCGATCACCAGCCTGCAGGCGATCGGCGCCGAAGCGGAGCGCGAACGCGCGGCGCATCTCTCCAAGGGGCCGGATACCGGACCATTGTTGCGCACGACGCTGCGCTTGCGCCATGATCTGGTGATGATCGGCCGATCGACGGTGGTGCCGTTGCCGTCCCCGCTGCAAATCCGGCTTGCCGGACCATTGGCACGGGTGAGCGAGGCCATGGCGAATTTCCTGCACTCCACCGCCGTTGCGTTACGGAGTGGCACCGGCGCCCCAGCGATCTATCCGGTACAGACCGCGTTGAAGCTCTACGGAGAGGAAGTCGCGAAACTCCGTCAGGAAGGTCTGACGCGTGGTCTGCCCGGCGATATGGCCGAACGCTTCTTCGCGATCGGTTTTTCACTCGAGCAGATGCGGCAGAATTTACGCGACCTCGAACGCTGCGTCTCGGAATGGGCGGATGTGGATCCGCCCATGCGCGGCAAGAAGGTTATTGACGCGACATGAGCGTCGCCATCGCGTGGAAGTGCAGCCGTTCCGGATCACGCTCGCCGCGCGCGGCCTCATCAACAATGCTGCTGGACAGCACCTGAACGGCGTCGGGAGGAATGGAAAGCGGCAGCTCCTCGATACACAGATCGAGCGCCGATGACATGGCCTCCACGGCATCATTGCCGAACTGCTGGTGGTCCGCATCCTGCGGGACCAGATCGGGCGACGGCATTTCGCGGACGCGTTTGGATAGTCGTGATGCTTCGGTGAGCACGCGCATATAGGTCAGGCCGGCCTCGCCAAGTTTGTCCTCATCCGTCTGCCCCGATCGCGCCAGTGCCACGATGCGCGCCGCCAGACGGCGGCGATTGTCGTCCGTATCGACGGTATCGCCTTCATGCGCGAGGAATGGCTCCCAGGCGGCGTCAAATGCGCGGGCGAGAGAGAGGTGAACAGTTTCGTCACGCTGTAAATCGAACTCTGAAAAAGTCATGCGCATTTAACGGAAAGGCAGTCCGGCCGTTCCCATCCGTGCTGCGTCACATCGCCGGTTCAGGCGGTATGCTGCACCTGTTTCAGCATGGAACGCACCACCATACGGTGGAATGGCTTGATGATCGTAATGTAGGTCCAACCAACCCAGTTATGCATCAGTACGATGGTAGTTGCGGTGACCCGCTGGTCCGTATCGACCGGCGCAACATCGATCACGACGCGAAAATCGAGATGGCTGTCATTGAATCCCAGCACCATGCGCTGCGGCGTTTCGCTAAGCACCGGGAAGAAGCCGACTTTGTCCACATCGGCATCGCGAGCTGCCGTCGCGGTCTTCAGGCCGAGTGGCGCGACGATCATGTCGCGCAGGCGTATCAATATCTCGACCCAGCGCGGCGAACGGCCGACCATGCGCTCCGTCGCCTCACGCGCGGTCAGTGCGGTCGCATGGGTCGTGATGCCGAACGCATCGGAGAACTGCGCGCCGGCAAGAATGCCAAGTGTATCGCTGGCTGGCTGAACGGCGGAGATCATGGGAAAAGGCTCGCGACCTGCTCGATCCGGAAATTGTGCACCCGCTCTGTCGCTGTGAAGCTTGGACAAATTGTCTTAGGCAAAATGCCCGACCGACCTATGCACCGGTATAGTATGCCGGTCACGATTTTCGTGTCATAGTACTGATCAGCAGACTGTCCGCGGGGGAATGCCATGGCCTATGATCGTTCGACTGTCGAAGCCGTGATCCAGCATTATTTCGATGGCCTCTATGAGGCCGACGCCGACAAGCTCGGCGCGATCTTCCATCCAAGCGCCGATCTGCGCTGGGTCGAGAATGGCGAACTCAAGGTGCTGACCACGCCGGACTGGCTGAGCATGGTCCGCAGCCGTACCTCCGGCAAAGCCGATGGCAAGGCGCGCGAGGATTTCATCGTCACGGTCGATCGCTCCGACGAGAAAACCGCCTTCATCAAGGTGCGCTGCCAGCTGCCACCGCGTTACTTCACCGACTATCTGGTCGCGATGAAGCTCGCTGATGGCTGGCAGATCGTGTCCAAGTCCTACCGTTACGACCTCAAGGACTGACAAGCACTGACCGTCGGTCTTCGCCGCCCGGCGGAAAAACCATGCTGTGATGGTTGTATTTTTGTGTGACATTTATCAAAAAGTGTCTTCAGCGTTGATCTAAATCCGCTCCGGGCTTGCTCTGGAGCAATCGGGGCGTTCGCCTCGCACGCTAGTCGTGGAGGTGAAAGGACGCGGCAGCCGGCGTGTGCGCGTGCTGTCACGAAAAGGCAGGGGAGTTCGGATGATCGCTCAGTTGACGAGGTCGGAGCGCCAGCTCGCACTCCTGCTGTTGCTCGCGGTGTTGATCTGCGGACTCGCAATGGCGATCGCCGGCAGCAAGGATCCACTCGGCGTCCACGGCGCGATCATCATGCTCGCAGCCATCGCCGGCATCTTCGCCATCATCAACGCCTATTACGAACCCGAGCCTGACGACGTCCGGCTTGCGCTCTATTACGACGACCCCACCAAGGTCGCGCTCGTCCTTGCCATGATCTGGGCCGTGGTCGGCATGTGGGTCGGCGATGTGGTCGCGTGGCAGCTCGTCTTTCCCGATATGACTTTCGACGCCGGGTGGGCGAGCTTCGGCCGTCTCCGCCCGGTGCACACCAGCGGCGTCATCTTCGGATTCGGTGGCAATGCCCTGATCGGCACCTCGCTCTATGTGCTCCAGCGAACCTCGCGCGCGCGCCTGCCGGATCAGCTCAGTCCGTGGTTCGTGCTGATGGGCTACAACCTGTTCTGCGTCCTTGCCGCCACCGGCTATCTGATGGGCGTCACCCAGTCCAAGGAATATGCCGAGCCGGAATGGTACGCCGATCTCGTGCTGGAGATCGTCTGGGTCGTCTATTTCATCATCTATATGCGGACGCTGGCGCGGCGGAAGGAGCCGCATATCTACGTCGCCAACTGGTACTACATGGCGTTCATCCTGGTGGTGGCGATCCTGCACACCGTCAACAATCTGGCGATGCCGGTTTCGCTCGGTCATGCCAAGAGCTATTCGGCCTTCGCCGGCGTGCAGGATGCGATGACGGAGTGGTGGTACGGCCACAACGCCGTCGCCTTCTTCCTCACTTCCGGCTTTCTCGGCATGATGTATTACTTCCTGCCGGTGCGGGCAGGGCGGCCGATCTATTCCTACCGGATGTCGATCATCTCGTTCTGGGGCATTACCTTCATGTATATGTGGGTGGGCTCACATCACCTGCATTACACGGCACTGCCGCAATGGGTGCAGACCCTCGGCATGACCTTCTCGCTGATGTTGCTGATCCCGTCCTGGGGCTCGGCGGCGAATGCGCTGCTCACGCTGAACGGAGCGTGGCACAAGGTGCGCGACGATGCCACGCTGCGCTTCATGATGGTGGCTGCGGTGTTTTATGGCGTCACCACGTTCGAGGGATCGTTCATGGCGATTCGCTCGGTAAACTCACTCTCGCATTACACCGACTGGACTGTCGGCCATGTCCATGCCGGCGCGCTCGGCTGGGTGGCGATGATCACCTTCGGTTCGATCTATGCTGTGGTGCCCTGGCTGTGGAAGCGCGAGCGGATGTATTCGCCGCGCCTTGTCGAGTGGCACTTCTGGCTCGCCGTCGCCGGTCTCTTCACTTACGTCTTCGCCATGTGGAATTCAGGCATCATCCAGGGCCTGATGTGGCGCACCTATAACAGCAGCGGCACGCTGTCTTACTCTTTCATCGAGACTGTCGTTGCGATGAAGCCCTATTACGTCGCCCGTGCGATCGGCGGCCTGTTCTTCCTCTCCGGTGCTGTGGTCGGCCTCTACAATGTCTGGATGACGATCCGCACCGAGGATCAGCCGGCAGATGCCCGCGCGACCGACCGGCCATTGTCGCAGCCGGCGGCTCCAGCTCTGCAGCCGGGAGAATAGCGATGGGCTTCCCAAATTTGAGTTTCTTGGGGCTGCATTACAGGATCGAACGCAAGACCATGACGCTGGCGATCGGCATCATCTTTGCCGCCTCGATCGGCGGCATCGTCGAGATCGCGCCGCTCTTCACCATCCACCAGACGGTGGAAGATGCGCCCGACATGCGCGTCTACACGCCGCTCGAACTCGCCGGCCGCAACATCTATATCCGCGAAGGCTGCTATGCCTGCCATTCGCAGATGATCCGCACGCTGCGCGACGAAGTCGAGCGCTACGGGCCCTATTCGCTCGCGGTGGAATCGAAATACGACCATCCGATGCTGTGGGGATCGAAGCGCACCGGACCCGATCTGGCGCGCCTCGGCGGAAAGTATAGCGACGACTGGCACGTCAAGCACCTGATCAATCCCCGCCATGTGGTGCCGGAATCGGTGATGCCGCCTTACGCCTATCTCACGCGCGCCAAGCTGCGGACCGACGATCTCGGCCTGCATCTCGCTGCCATGCGCAAGGTGGGCGTGCCCTATACGGACGAGATGATCACCAACGCATCCACCGATGCCTATGGCCAGACCACGCCGGATACGCCCTACGCAGAAGGCGTCGCCAAGCGCTACGGTGCCGCCACCAATATCCGGGCCTTCGACGGCGTGCCCGGCGGGCCCACCGAGATGGATGCGCTGGTCGCTTACCTGCAAATCCTCGGCAAACTCACCGATGCCGCGCACAAGACCACCACGGCCAGGGCGGGAGAGTGACAATGGAGCACGAAACCACCGTCTGGTTCGCAAAGTCTTTCGGCCTGTTCTACCTCGTCGCCATGTCGATCGGCGTGTTGGTCTATGCGTACTGGCCGAACAACAAGAAGCCGTTCGACGCCGCCGCACAGTCGATCATCGATCCTTCTGCCGAGGACAAGCCATATCGGGGCGAGCCATGGCGGTAGAAGAACGCGATCCTGTCTCCGGCTATCTCACCACCGGCCATGAATGGAACGGCATCAAGGAGCTCAACACGCCGGTGCCTCGGGCGGTGTACTTCTTCCTGTGGGCCACGTTCCTCTATTCGGTGGTGTACTGGGTCCTGATGCCTGCCTGGCCGCTCGGCGTCACCTATACGCGCGGCCTGCTTGGCCTCGACCAACGTGACATCGTCACGGCGCAAGTAAAGGAAGCCGCTGCCGATCGTGCCAAATGGGCGAAGCTGATCGAGACGGAGAGCTATGAGGCGATCCAGCACGACAAGCGCCTGATGAACATTGTCAGGCAGACCGGCGCGACATTGTTCGGCGACAATTGCGCTGCCTGCCATGGGCGTGCAGCGACGGGCGGGCATGGCTTCCCGTCGCTGGTGTCGCAGGCGTTTCTGTGGGGCGGGACCCCCGACGCGATCGCGGAGACCATTCGCGTCGGAATCAATGCATCGCACCCGGATACGCGGGTATCGCAGATGCCGGCATTCGGCCGCGATGGCATGCTGACGCGCGACAAGATCGATGACGTTGTCGATTACGTGCGCAGCCTGTCGGTGCCGTCACTTGCGAAGTCCATCGCGCCCGACAAGCTCACGCGCGGCCAGGCTGTTTTCACCGAGAATTGCGTTGCCTGTCATGGTGACAATGCGACCGGCAACATCGATGTCGGCGCGCCCAATCTCCGTGATCTGTCCTGGATCTATGGCGGCGATGCCCAGACTGTGTTCACGTCGGTCTGGGGTGGCCGGCAGGGGCAGATGCCGAGTTGGGAGGCAAGGCTGCCGCTGCTTGATCGCAAGATTCTCGCGCTTTATCTCGTCGATCTTCGGAGTGCCGGGCGATGATGCAGCTGGCAGCGAAGCGCCTGAAAACGAAAACGCTGATCTGGTTGTCCGTGGCCGCAGGGCTGCTGCTGATCGCAGTTGCCAATGCGCATTTCGTTTATGTCGCCTTCTCGTCGCAGCCCGATTGCATCGATCACATCAAGCGTGGCGTCGCCGTTGCGGCACCCGGTCAATTCAGCGCGGCGTCATCGTCATGTACACCGCGACCATGATCGCCTCAGGAGGTCGAAGATGAATCTTCCTGCCGTCTCTCCTCCGCTTCCGCCTGCGATCTCGCGGGATCGCCATGTGGCGCCTTCGCTGGCCCTCGAATGGCTGAAGGCCGGCTGGCAGGATCTGACCATCGAGCCCTTTGCAAGCATTGCCTACGGGCTGCTGGTCTTCGTTGTCTCCTTTGCTCTGGTTGGTGGTCTGTTCGCGTTCGGCTGGGACTACATCCTGTTCCCGGTGTTCGCAGGATTCATGGTGGTCGGTCCGCTGCTGGCCATCGGTCTTTACGAGAAGAGCCGTCGCATTGCTGCCGGCGAGCGGGTGTCGCTGGTTCAGATGATCGTGGTGCGGCCCAAATCCGACGGCCAGGTGCTGTTTGCAGGCCTGATGCTGTGTTCGCTGATGCTCGTCTGGATCCGCGCCGCTGTCATCATCTATGCGTTGTTCTTCGGGGTGAATCCGTTCCCCGGCCTCGATGGCGTCGCCGCCATGCTGTTCACCACGCCCGTGGGCTGGGCGATGCTGATCGCCGGCACCGCCGTGGGCGGTCTGTTCGCCGCTTTTTCCTTTGCCATCAGTGTGTTCGCCATCCCGATGCTGCTCAATGAGCGGGTCGATGCGCTCACCGCCATGGGCACCAGCATGGCGATGGTCTGGGCCAATCTGCCGGTCATGCTGACCTGGGCGGCGATCGCGCTGGGTTTGTTCTTGATCAATGTCATGACCGGCCTGCTCGCTATGGTCATCGTGTTCCCCGTGCTCGGCCACGGGACATGGCACGCCTATGTGGCGATGAAGCCGGGTGCTGAGGTGCCCGGCGCGGGTTAGCGAGGCTTCCGATGAGCTGTTGTGGCACGGGCGCAGAATTGTCGATGCTGGCGGCAACGGATCCGCGGGAAATCCTGCTCGCCAGCCGCCCGATCGCCGGCAATCTGCGGCAGACCGATCTCTCCGTGCCGGATGTCCATTGCGGTGCCTGCATTCACACCGTCGAGAAGGCGCTGGGCGGGCTGCAGGGAGTCAGCTCGGCGCGCGTCAATCTCTCCACAAAGCGTGTCACCATCAAGTGGCGCGCGGATATCGACGCGCCGCCGCCCTTCATCGAGACGCTGCGCAATGTCGGCTACGACGCGCATCTGTTCGAAGTCGACAGCGAGACGAAGGATGCGACGCTTTCCGAATTGATCCGCGCGCTCGCAGTATCGGGCTTTGCCGCAAGCAATATCATGCTGTTCTCGGTCTCGGTGTGGTCCGGTGCAGAGCCGGCGACACGCGATCTGTTTCACGGCCTCTCCGCCCTGATTGCGCTGCCGACACTGCTTTATGCCGGCCGCGTCTTCTTCCGCTCGGCCTGGCAGGCGCTCCGCCATGGCCGCACCAATATGGATGTACCGATCTCGCTCGGCGTCTCTCTGGCTTTCGGCATGAGCCTCTATGAGACAGCGATCCATGGTCCGCATGCCTATTTCGATGCATCGGTCTCGCTGCTGTTCTTCCTGCTGATCGGCCGCACCCTCGATCACATGATGCGCGAACGCGCGCGTGTGGCTGTGAAGGGGCTCGCGCGTCTCGCTGCGCGCGGCGCATTGGTGCAACAGGCGGATGGTTCGCAGACCTATCTGCCCGTCGCTGAAATCAAGCCGGGAATGACCATCCTGCTCGCTGCCGGCGAACGTGTGCCGGTGGATGCGACGGTCGCGCAGGGGCTGTCTGAACTCGACGTGTCGCTGGTGACGGGTGAAAGTGTGCCGCAGCCGGCGCAGCCCGGCGCCGAACTCCGCGCGGGCACGCTCAATCTCACAGGGCCGTTGACGATCACGGCGAGCGCCGCCGCGAATGACTCTTTCCTCGCCGAGATGCTGCGGATGATGGAGGCAGCCGAACAGGGACGTTCCGCCTATCGCCGCATCGCCGATCGGGCCTCTTCGCTGTATGCGCCTGTCGTTCATCTCACCGCGCTGCTGACGATGATCGGCTGGATGTTTGTCGAGGGCGACTGGCATCACGCCATCACCATTGCAGTGGCCGTGTTGATCATCACCTGTCCCTGCGCGCTGGGCCTCGCGGTTCCGATGGTGCAGGTGGTCGCTGCCCGGCGCCTGTTTGAAGCCGGCATCATGATCAAGGACGGCGGCGCGCTGGAGCGCCTCGCCGACGTGGATACGATCGTGTTCGACAAGACCGGGACGCTCACCCAGGGCAATCCGCGTCTTGTCGATGCCGACAAGCTCGATCCGGCAATGTTGACTTTGGCCGGCACAATCGCCGCGCATTCACGGCATCCGTTTTCGCGCGCCTTGGCTTCAGTCGCGCTGGCCGCGCAGCCGCCGATCAGCTTCGATACGATTGCCGAGATTCCGGGTTGCGGCATGGAAGCGCACATGGGTGGCAGCGTGATCAGGGTCGGTCGTCCTGAATGGGCGCTGGATGGTGTGGCAGGCGCCGATATCAACGCGTCATCGGTGGAGCTGTCGCGCGATGGCAAGCGCCTCGCCGATTTCCGCTTCGAGGACAGCCTGCGCACCGGTGCTGCTGACAGTGTCGCCGAGCTGAAGCGCAATGGCTTTGCCATTGAAGTCGTTTCCGGTGATCGCGAAACGCCCGTGCGGGCGCTGGCTGGGTCGCTCGGTGTCGCTGCTTTCGCCGGTGTGTTGCCGGGCGGCAAGGCCGAGCATGTCGCCGATCTCGGCAAGGTCGGCAAGAAAGTGCTGATGGTCGGTGATGGTCTCAACGACACGCCGGCACTGATGGCGGCGCATGCGTCGATGGCGCCGGCATCCGCAGCCGATGTCGGGCGTAACGCGGCCGATCTCGTGTTCCTGCGTGATAATCTGGAAGCGGTGCCGCTAGCGATCGCTGTGTCGCGCGAGGCACAAAAGCTGGTCCGGCAGAATCTGGCGCTGGCGGTCGGCTACAATTTCATTGCCGTGCCGATTGCCGTGCTCGGCTATGTCACGCCGCTGGTCGCGGCGATTGCGATGTCAGGTTCGTCCATCGTGGTGGTCGCCAATGCGCTTCGTCTTCGCGGGCGCCGCGTATCCGATGAGAAGCACGATACAGGCGCACCAAAGTCCATCGCCATGCGCATGGAGCCTGCCGAATGACCGATTATTTCTATCTGATCCCGATCGCCATAGGTCTCGGCCTCTGCGGCCTTGCGGCCTTCCTGTGGTCGTTGAAAGCCGGCCAGTATGACGACCTGCAAGGCGCCGCCGAGCGTGTCCTGCATCAGGATGATGTGCCGCTATCGCATTAAGCTTTGGTGCGATCGTCCCATCCCGCCATCGTATGCCGGGCAACGGCTTCCAGTTCATCACGGCTGGCACCATCGCGCGCCATCACCGACATGCCGTTCTGCACGGCCATTGCAAAGCGGGCGAGGCCGTCGATATCGGTCGCTGCGCTCAATTCACCTTCGCGAAACGCGCGTGAAAGTCGCTCCTTCAGTCGAGTAAGCCCGACACCGCGCGCAGATTTCACGATCTCGCCAAGCTCCGCGTGGCCTTCGCTGCCAACCGCAGAGAGCGTGACCATGCAGCCGAGCGGCTCGGTGCGGCCGCTTGAGCCCGTCAGCGCCGCAGCCGAGTCCATCAGCAACGCCTCGACTGCCGCACGACCTGTCAGCGCCGCGTTGAAACCACCCCACACCATGGCCTCGTAATTCTCGCCGTAATAACGCAGCGCCTCGCCATACAGCGCCTCTTTCGAACCGAAGGCCGCATAGAGGCTCGGCGAGCCGATCCCCATGGCTTCCGTCAGATCGGAGATCGACGTCGCAGCATAACCCTTCTGCCAGAACAGGCGGGTCGCCGCGGAGAGGGCGGCATCGCGGTCGAAGGCGCGCGGCCGGCCACGGGCAGGCTTGGCGGCGAGGGAGGCTTTGTCTGAATTCTGCATCGTTCGATATATAATTCCTTGACGGCCACTTGCAACGCGCCTAGTTGATTTTTGTATCATTCAACACAGAAAGAGATGGCCATGAGTGAACTGACTGGAAAACGTGCTCTCGTCACCGGCGCATCGCGCGGCATCGGAGCCGCGATTGCACTGGCGTTGGCAGAGAAAGGCGCTGATGTTGCAATCACTTACGAGAAATCGGCCGAGCGCGCCGCCGAGGTGGTACGGGCCATCGAGGCCAAGGGACGGCGTGGTTTTGCGATCCAGGCCGACAGCGCCGACGCTGCAGCAGTGAAGGCTTCGGTGCAGGATGCGGCCACGAAGCTCGGCGGGCTCGATATCCTCGTCAATAATGCCGGCATCGCCCGCGGCGGTCCGGTGGCCGAGATGAGCCTGGCCGATATCGATGCGATTCTCGACGTGAATGTGCGCGCGGTGGTGCTGGCCTCGCAAGCTGCCATTCCGTTGCTGGGGCAGGGTGGCCGCATCATCTCGATCGGCTCAAATCTCGCCGAGCGCGTCACGTTCCCGGGCGTCACGGTCTATTCGATGTCGAAATCGGCGCTGCTGTCGTTTACCCGCGGTCTGGCGCGCGAACTTGGCCCGCGCGGCATCACCGTCAATCTGGTCCATCCGGGATCGACCGATACGGACATGAACCCGGCCCAGGGCGAGACGTCGGATGCGCAGCGCGCGCTCTCGGCACTTGGCCATTACGGCAAGCCAGAAGATATCGGGGCCGCGGTTGCTTTCCTGGCAAGCCCTGCCGCGCGCCAGATCACCGGCACCGGCCTTCTGGTGGATGGCGGCGCCAACGCTTGAGCGATTGTGCGCGCAAACGAAAAAGGGCCCGGCAGATCGCCGGGCCCTTTTTGTGATCTGGTTTGCTCTACCGCGCTTACGGCTGAACCGCTTCAGCGTCGCGGCTGGCGAACTGGCGATTGATCGAGATCGCCAGCAGTGTGCAGACCGCGCCCGACAGCAGATAGATGCCCGACGATGACAGGCCGAAATGGCTCGACATCAGCAGCGCGGCCAGCGGGGCAAAGCCGGCACCGAACAGCCAGGCAAGGTCGGTGGTCAGCGCCGAACCCGTATAGCGATAGCGCTTGCGGAAGCTGGATGCGACCGAACCCGAGGACTGGCCGAGCGACAGGCCGAGAAGGATGAAGCCGAGGATCATGAAGGCCAGTTCGCCGGCGAGGCCGCCATCGAGCATCTGCGGAGCGAAGCCCGAGAACACCGCAATCGCGATCGCCGAGCCCGCGAGCAGGGTACGGCGGCCCACCTTGTCGGCGATGTAACCCGAGAACAGCATCGCGATGATGCCGACCACGGCGCCGATGCATTCGATCACGAGGAAGCGGCCGGGCGTTTCACGGGTGAACAGGAACACCCAGGACAGCGGGAACACCGTGACCATGTGGAAGAGCGCGAAAGAAGCGAGCGGAGCGAAAGCGCCGACGACGATGGTACGGCCTTGCTGGTTCAACGTTTCCGGCACCGAGGACGGTTCCAGCTCGCGCGTCTCGAACAGCTCGGTATAGCCCGGCGTCACCACCATGCGGAGGCGCGCGAACAGAGCGACGACATTGATGGCGAAAGCGACGAAGAACGGATAGCGCCAGCCCCAGTCGAGGAAGTCTTCAGCCGACAGCGTGTCGACGAAGAAGGCGAACAGCGCGGAGGCGACGATCAGGCCGATCGGCGCGCCGAGCTGCGGGATCATGGCGTACCACCCCTTGCGGCCTTCCGGTGCGTTCAGCGCCAGCAGGGAAGCAAGGCCATCCCAGGTGCCGCCCCAGGACAGGCCCTGGCCGACACGCGCAGCTGCCAGCAACCAGATCGAGGCGGCGCCGACGGTTTCGTAACCGGGCAGGAAGGCAATGGCGACGGTGGAGACGCCGAGCAGGAACAGCGCGACGGTCAGCTTGGCGCCCTTGCCCTGACGACGGTCGATCTCGGTGAAGATGATGGTGCCGATCGGGCGCGCGATGAATGCCAGCGCAAAGATCGCAAAGGAATAGAGAGTGCCGGTGAGCGGATCGTGGTTGGGGAAAACCAGCTTCGGGAAAACCAGCACCGAGGCGATCGCATAGACGAAGAAGTCGAAGAATTCCGACGTGCGCCCGATGATCACTCCGATGGCGATCTCGCCCGGATTGACCTTGCCATGGTCGTCCGCGTTCAGGCGACGCGCATCCTGTTCCATCGTCGATGTCGCTTGCGCCATATCTTCAATCCATTTGTATCGTAGGTTGCATATACTGAATTCGGCGCAAAAGTGCATGCCGGCCAGTTGACGATTTGTCGTGAAGCGCCGTTCCGAACCATTGGACAAATTGTCCAATGTTGCCGTGCAGCAAATGCGCCTAACCGTGCGCGCGAACGGACATTATCGAATGGGTAAGACCTTGAGCCGCCTGAGAATCCTCCTTTTGCTGCCGCTGGTTGCCCTGCTTGGCGGCTGCAATTTCGTCGTGATGAATCCCTCGGGTGACATCGCAGTGCAGCAGCGCGATCTCGTGGTCGTTTCCGTGGTGTTGATGCTGCTCATCATTATCCCGGTAATGTTCCTGATCGTTTTCTTCGCCTGGAAATACCGCCAGTCGAACACTGCCGCTCAGTATGAGCCAGATTGGGATCATTCCACCCATCTCGAGCTCGTCATCTGGGCGATGCCGCTGCTGATCATCATCTGTCTCGGCGCCATCACCTGGAGCAGCACCCATCTGCTCGATCCGTATCGCCGCCTCGACCGCATTGCGCCCGGCAACGCAGCGACGCTGAACGATCCGCTGATCGTCGAGGTCGCCGCGCTCGACTGGAAGTGGCTCTTTATCTATCCGGAATATGGCGTGGCTGCGGTCAATGAGCTCGCTGCCCCGGTGGATCGCCAGATCCGCTTCAAGATCACTGGCACCTCGGTGATGAACTCTTTCTATATTCCCGCGCTCGCCGGTCAGATCTATGCAATGCCCGGCATGGAAACGAAGCTTCATGCCGTCATCAACAAGGTCGGCAAGTATGAGGGCTTCTCCGCCAATTATTCCGGCGCCGGCTTCTCCAACATGCGCTTCGCTTTCCATGGTCTCGATCAGGCTGGTTTCGATGGCTGGGTCGCCAAGGCCAAGGGCAGCCAGGACAAGCTGAGCCGCGATGTCTATCTCGAACTCGAAAAGCCGAGCGAGAAGGTGCCGGTGAAGCTCTACAACAGCGTCGATGCCGATCTGTACAAGCTGATCCTCAATCAGTGTGCCCAGCCCGGCAAGATGTGCATGAGCGAGATGATGGCGATCGACTCGAAGGGTGGCATGGGCCTCGCCAGCGCCCGCAACATCCTGCCGCTCAAGTACAATGTCTCGCAGCTCGACGGTTCGGCTTCGGTCAAGAACTATGTCGCCAGCGTCTGCACCGTTGCTGATGCGATCCGCGAAGCGGCCGACCGCACCTTCACGCCGGGCGATCCGACGCCGATGAGCGGCGCCGGCCTGCCGCGACGCCGCAACGCGAACGAGCCCTTCCAATTCACGCCCGCGCCGTCGCCCGCCGAGCGACGCGCCTCCAACACCTGATCCGGATCGATTTTCATGTCTGCTGCAACCGGAATTGCTGAAAACACCGGGCTGGCGAAGGTTCTCTTCGGCCGTCTCACCTTTGAATCGCTGCCGCTGCACGAGCCGATCGTCGTTGCCACCTTCTGCGCCGTCGCGCTGGGTGGCATGGCACTCGTGGCTGGCCTGACCTATTTCCGTCTCTGGGGCTATCTCTGGAAGGAATGGTTCACCAGCGTGGACCACAAGAAGATCGGCATCATGTATATGATCCTCGGTCTCGTGATGTTCCTGCGCGGCTTTGCCGACGCCGTCATGATGCGTCTGCAGCAGGCGCTCGCCTTCAACGGCTCCGAAGGTTACCTCAACGCCCATCACTATGATCAGGTCTTCACCGCCCATGGCGTGATCATGATCTTCTTCGTGGCGATGCCCTTCGTCACCGGTCTGATGAACTACATCGTGCCGCTGCAGATCGGCGCCCGTGACGTCTCGTTCCCGTTCCTGAACAATTTCTCGTTCTGGATGACCACCGGCGGCGCGATCCTTGTCATGATCTCGCTGTTCGTCGGTGAATTCGCCAAGACCGGCTGGCTGGCCTATCCGCCGCTGTCGAATATCGGCTACAGCCCGGATGTCGGCGTCGACTACTACATATGGGCGCTACAGGTCGCGGGTGTCGGCACGACGCTATCAGGCATCAACCTGATCGCGACCATCGTGA